>Ga0247837_1000796_pt1 | contig 68226 bp, 77 predicted proteins | sample LaCtaG_2_FD_187115 | JGI IMG/M metagenome (GOLD analysis project Ga0247837, IMG submission 187115) | Freshwater microbial communities from meromictic Lake La Cruz, Castile-La Mancha, Spain - LaCruzMarch2015_14.5m | ecosystem: Environmental > Aquatic > Freshwater > Lake | place: Spain: Castile-La... | reverse complement strand
GCCAGCAAGCCGATGATGTGCTTGCGCTGCAGGCCGGGCTGGTGCAGTGGGGCGCTGACCTGGATGCCCTGGCGGTTCAGCCCAACACCAGCAGCCTGGACTGGGACGGCCGGGCGCTGCGCCTGTTGCGGCACGACGCTGCCGGCGCTGCCCAAGGCTTGCGAGTGGTGGCCTGGACCCGGCGTGGCGCCGCCGGTGACGGGGTCTGGCTGCGCTGGCAGTCGCCGCCGCTGAGCACCCATGGCGCGTTACAGTTGGCCTGGCAAAAGGCGGCGCTGTGGGCCCAAAATCCCAGTGACGAGGATCGCCAACGTGAGGTGAAAATTGTGCCGCTGGCGCGCTGGCAGATTTTTTTCTACCGCGGCGACGCGTGGACCAACCCTTTGTCGAGCGAAGGCAGCGCCACCGGCGGCAACCGCCTAGCCCCAACGACCGCTTCACCTGCTAGCCCCAATACCGCACCGGCGCTGCCGGATGGCGTGCGTCTGGTGCTGGCGCTGGGCCCTGGGCAGACCATCAGCGGCACGCTCACCCGAGACTGGATGCGCGCTGACCTGGGAAGTAGCAAATGAGGCGCAAGGTCCGCACGGCAGCTTCGCACCGTCAGGCAGGCGCCGCCATTCTGACCGCCATGCTGACGGTGGTGCTGGTGACAACCTTGGCTGCCACGGCCCTGTGGCAGCAATGGCGCGGGATAGAGATCGAGGCGGCGCAGCGCACCCGTGTGCAGTCGGCCTGGGTGCTGACCGGTGCGCTCGACTGGGCCCGTCTGATACTGCGCGAGGACGCCCGCAAGGGCGGCGCCGATCATCTGGCCGAGCCCTGGGCCGTGCCTCTCGAGGAGGCTCGTTTGTCTACCTTTCTCGCAACCGACCGGAGCGATGCCTTGGCTGCCGAAGCGTCGCAGGAGGCGTTTTTGTCTGGCCGCATTATCGACCTGCAATCGCGGCTCAATGTGAGTAACCTGCTGCTTGACGGCAAGGTGCACGCTCCCAGCCTGCTGGCGTTTCGCCGGCTGTTTGAGCTGCTCGGGCTATCTGATCGTGAGTTGGCGGCCTTGGTCAGCAACCTGAAGTTGGCGCAGGGCGACGCTGTTGCTCGCGGGCCCGCCATCGCCGCTTCGGCAGCGCCTGCCAATGAGCCGGTCTTTGCGACGAATGCCCCTCTCTTGCCGCAGGATCTGGCGCAGTTGACCTGGCTGGGTCTTTCGCCGCGCAGCCTGGCTTTGCTGCAGCCCTTTGTCACCGTGCTGCCGGTGCGCACACCGGTGAACCTGAACACCGCGCCGGTGGAGGTCGTGTACGCCTGCATTGAGGCCTTTGAACTGGCTGACGCGCACAGACTGGTGACAGCGCGCACTGTGACCCATCTGACGACTCTGGACGATGCCGCCAAGGTCGGTGGCAATCCGGCGGCCTTATTCGACGCTGCTCAGCACAGCGTCGGCACCCGATTCTTTGAAATCCTCGGCCGCCTGCAGGTCGCGCAGGACGTGGTCGTGGAGCGGACACTGGTACAGCGTGAGGGTCTTGAGGTGCGCGTCCTGTGGCGCCGGCGGGGCAATCCACCGGTGGGCGCCAACCTACAATGACCGCGACCGATTCACCATGAGCACCCTGATCCTGACCCTGCCCAATGCAACCGCTGATGCGGCAGACGGTTACCACTATGTTTTGACGCCGGACGGGCTGAGCGTGGGCGACAGCGGCCTCGCAGCGCTGGCCCTGCTGCCTGCGGCCAGTGAGTTGGTGGCGCTGGTGCCAGTGCATAAGTTGTCCTGGCATCAGGTTAAATTGCCAAAGGGTAGCCTGGGCCGAGGCATCTTCCGTGACGGCGGGCCAGCGCGACTGCGCGCGGTGCTGGATGGGGTGCTGGAAGACCGGGTGCTCGACGACACCGCCGAACTGCATTTCGCACTGGAGCCAGCAACCAGTGATGATGCGCCGGTCTGGGTGGCGGTCTGTGACCGGGGCTGGCTGAAAACCGCCGTTGAGACATTGGAGCGGTCTGGCCGCCCGGTCAACCGCATCGTGCCTGAGTTTGCCCCTGATGCCAGCCGCGACCTGCTGTATGTGCTAGGCACGCCGGGCGAGGCTCATTGTGTGGCCGTTAAATCAACTGGCGTGGAGGTGTGGCCGCTGTCGGCCGTCGGGCTGGCGCTGCTCGATTGGCCCGAGTACCAGCCCGTGGTGGCCGAGCCCGCCGTGGTGGCCCAGGCTGAGGCGTTGCTGCAGCACGCCGTCACCGTGCAATCGGTCGCGCTTCGCCGCGTGCAGTCCGCGCAATCGGCCTGGGATCTGGCGCAGTTCGAGTTGCTCAATTCAAGTGGCGCCAGAAGCTGGAAACGCGTGGCAGACGCTGCATTGCGGCTTGCCTGGTCGCCGCGCTGGCGCGCTGTGCGCCTGGCTCTCTTGGCACTGGTTGTGATCAACCTGGCGGGTCTGAATGCCTGGGCCTGGCGCGAGCAGACTGCCCTGCAGACGCAGCGCCAGAATATTCGTGACATCCTCACCGGCACCTTCCCTCAGGTCCAGGTGGTGGTCGATGCGCCCTTGCAAATGGGCCGTGAGCTGGCGGCACTGCAACGCGCCAGCGGCCAAGCCTCCGGGCGTGACCTGGAGGCCATGCTGAGTGCCTTTGGTGCCCAGGCCCCGGCCAATGCTGTGCCCGATGCCTTAGATTTTGCTGCCGGTGAGCTGCGGCTAAAAGGCCTCAAGCTGACGACCGACGAGGTGTCAGCCCTGTCCTTGCGTCTTAAGCCGCAGGCCTATGTTGCTGCTGCTGAAAGTGGCGCGGTAGTGATGCGGTCAGGCGGTGAGCGATGAGCTGGCACGCACCCCTACGCGCCCGTTGGCAGCAGGCCAGCCGGCGCGAGCAGCTGGCTCTGCTGGGCGGTGCGACGCTGCTGATGCTGGCGATGCTGTGGCTTCTGGCGGTGGCGCCGGCGCTCGCCATCTTGCGCAGCGCTGAGCCTCAGCGCCGCGACCTGGAAGCGCAATTGCAGCAGATGCAGGGCCTGCAGTCTCAGGCCAAGGCGCTGCAGGCTCAACCCCGCTTGGCGCCGGATGAAGCGCGGCGCCTGTTGGAGGCATCGGTCAAGCCCCTGGCGGCCAGCCTGCAAATTGCCATGGCGGGCGACCGTGCCACCGTCACCTTGAAGGGCATGACGGCCGATGCGTTGACGCAATGGCTGGCGCAGGTTCGATTGAACGTGCGCGTGCTGCCCGCCGAGGCTCGGCTGCGCCGAAACGCTGCGGGCACTTGGGACGGCACCATGGTGCTGAACCTGGGCGCACCTTGAGCCGACACGCTTCGCCACTCACGACTGCCCCCTGGGGCTGGGCGCTTTGGGGCGGCTTGGCAGGCCTGCTCGCGGCGCTGCTGCTGGGCGCGCCAGCACGCTGGCTGACGGCCGCGGTGCAACAGGCAGCGCAGGGTCGACTGCAGTTTCAAGAAGTGCGGGGCAGCATCTGGCAAGGCTCTGCGCAGCTGGCCTTGGCCGGAGGCGGTAGCAGCCAGGACTCAGCCCGTTTGCCGGGTCGTCTGGCTTGGAGACTGAGCCTGAGCGGCTGGGCCCTGCATGCAGAGCTGCTGGCCGATTGTTGTATGCAGCAGCCCTGGCGTGTCACTGTGTCGCCCGGCTGGGGTAGCGTGCGCGTGGCGGTTGCCGACGGCAGCGGCCAATGGCCGGCGGAGGTGCTCAGCGGCCTTGGCACACCCTGGAATACGGTGCAACCGCAGGGTCAGCTGGCGCTGTCAACCCAGGGTCTGGTTGCGGTTTGGGCGGCGGGGCGGCTGAGCCTGAGTGGTCGTGCCAAGGTCGACGCCCTGCATATGTCGTCGCGGCTGTCTACGCTCAAGCCGATGGGCAGTTATCGGCTGTCTGTGCAGGGCGGGTCAGGCGTGGCTTTTACCCTGGAAACGCTGGAAGGCAGCCTACAATTAACTGGCACTGGTCAGTGGGTGGGCGACCGGTTGCGCTTTGAGGGCGTGGCCAGCGCCCCCCTCGAGCGGCTCGACGCACTGGCAAACCTTTTGAACATCCTTGGCCAACGCGATGGCGCACGCTCTATCATCAAATTGGGTTGAATCTGCATGACACCATCCGCTTTTCGGTCACCCCTCTTTGCTATTTTTTCAATAGCTATAAGTGCTTTGCTGGCGGGGGCTACAGGTCTTTTTTCCTTAGATGTTCAGGCCCAGTCAGCCAAGGCGCCGGTCGCCCGCGTCGCGCCGATCACGCTGAATTTTGTGAACGCCGAGATCGAGGCCGTGGCGCGAACCATGGCCACCATCATGCGCGTCAACCTGGTGGTAGACCCACGGGTCAAGGGCACCATGACCCTGTTTACCGAGAAGCCGGTCAGCCGGGCCGTGGCCACCAACCAGTTCCTGGCGGCTTTGCGTTTACAAGGTTTCACCATGGTCGAGTCGGGGAACCTGTACCGCGTGGTGCCGGAGGCAGATGCCAAGTTGCAGAGTGGTACGGTGGCGGTGGGTGAGGTCGCACCGGCCGAAGCAGTGGTCAACCAAGTGATTACCCAGATTTTTCGCCTTAACTTCGAGTCAGCCAACAATCTGGTGCCGGTATTGCGCCCCTTGATCAGCCCCAACAACACCATCAATGTCAACCCCGGCAACAACTCGCTGGTGATCACCGACTACGCTGACAACCTGCGCCGCATTGCCCTCATCATCGCCACGATGGACGTTGCCAATGCGACCGACGTGGAGGTGCTGCCGCTCAAGCATGCCATTGCATCGGACCTGGCGCCACTGGTGCTGCGCCTGATTGAATCGACGGGAGCACCGGCGGCGGCCGGGCAGGCCGATACCTCGTTCAAGACCATGCTGGTCGCAGAGCCGCGCAGCAATTCGCTGATCCTGCGCGCTGCCAACGGCGCCCGCCTGGCTTTGGTCAAGTCGCTGGTGAGCAAGCTGGATCAGCCCGATGCCGGTTCCAGTGGCGACCCGGCTGGCAATATCCGCGTGGTCTACCTGAAAAATGCCGATGCCACCAAGCTCGCCGCGACCTTGCGTGCGGCCATCAGTGGTGAGGCGCGCGCCGCCACACCACAGGCGGCGCCGGGCGGCGCCTCATCTTCCAGCAGCACGCCGGCTGTAACCTCTGGCGGCCAGGTGCAGGCCGACACTGCCACCAACTCTCTCATCATCACCGCGCCTGAGCCCCAATACCGCCAATTGCGTGCTGTGATCGACCGTTTGGATGCCCGGCGGGCCCAGGTCTTTGTGGAAAGCCTGATTGCCGAGGTCAGCGCCGACCGTGCGGCCGAGTTTGGCATTCAATGGCAAGGCGCCTTGGGCGGCGCAGGCAGTCCCAATATCGGCTTGCTGGGCACCAACTTTGGCGCTGGCATCAGCAACATCATCAACCTGTCGACCGCCGCGGCCAGTGGCGTGCCGGGGGTGGCGCGCGGCGCCAATATTGGTCTGGCGAATCAGACCAATGGCATTTATGTGCTGGGCTTTCTGGGCCGCTTCCTGGAAGAGTCGGGCAGTGGCAATGTGCTCTCCACACCCAACCTGCTGACCCTTGACAACGAAGAGGCCAAGATCGTGATTGGTCAAAACGTGCCTTTCGTCACCGGCCAGTTCACCAACACCGGCAACAGCAACACGGTGAACCCGTTCCAGACGATTGAGCGCAAGGATGTTGGGCTGACGCTCAAGGTCAAGCCGCAGATCAGCGAGAACGGCACCGTCAAGCTGGCGATCTACCAGGAGGTGTCGAGCGTGCTGGCCTCCACCGTCAACGCCACCAATGGCCCGACCACCAACAAGCGCACGATTGAATCCAACGTGCTGGTGGAAGACGGCGCAGTGGTGGTGCTGGGGGGCCTGCTGCAGGACGAGTACTCGGGTAACCAGGAAAAGGTGCCTGGTCTGGGTGACCTGTCTTTTTTCGGTAACCTGTTCAAGAGTGAAACCCGAGCCCGCAAGAAAACCAACCTTATGGTGTTTCTGCGCCCGGTGGTGGTGCGCGATGCGGCGGCTACAGAGCGGCTGTCACTGGACCGGTACGATGTCATGCGCTCGGGCCTGAAAGAGGCACAACCGGTACCCAGCGCGGTGCTGCCCATCAATGACGCGGTGCAATTGCCGGCCTTGCCGGCGCGCGCGACCCCTGTCCCAGCCAAGCCCTGACTCTGGTCTGGCTAGCCGCTGCCATGCGTTACCCCCTACCGTACGCCTTTGCCCGCACCCAGCAAGTGCTGCTGGAGGAGCAGTCGGGTGAGTTCACGCTGTGCGTGCACCCGGCCTCGCTGCCCGGTGGTGTCAGTGAAGTGATGCGCAAGTACCCGGTGCGTCAGGTGGAGTCGCAGGCGGCCGAAGTGCTGGTGCAACGCATCAGCGCCGCCTATGCCCAGGGTGAGTCGAGTGCGGCGGCGGTGGTGAGCGAGGTCGAAAGCGACGCCGACCTGTCGCGCATGATGCAAGACCTGCCCGCCATTGAGGACTTGCTGGAGACCTCGGACGATGCACCCATCATCCGCATGCTCAACGCTTTGTTGACCCAGGCGGCGCGCGACGGCGCCAGCGACATCCACATCGAGCCCTATGAGCGCCATTCCAGCGTGCGCTTTCGGGTTGACGGCACGCTGCGCGAGGTGGTGCAGCCCAACCGGGCCCTGCACGCGGCGCTGATCTCACGGCTGAAGATCATGGCCGAGCTTGATATTGCCGAGCGGCGCATGCCGCAGGACGGTCGCATCTCCCTGCGCATCGGAACCCGCGCCGTTGATGTGCGGGTCAGTACCTTGCCCAGCGCCCATGGCGAGCGCGCAGTACTGCGTCTGCTGGATAAGTCCGAGGGGCGTTTAAGCCTGGAGGCGCTGGGCATGCAGGGCGACGTTCTGTCACGCTTCACACGTCTGGTAGCCCAACCCCATGGCATTATTTTGGTCACCGGGCCGACCGGCTCAGGTAAAACCACCACCCTGTACGCAGGTCTGAGCCGGCTCGATGCGGCACACAGCAACATCATGACGGTGGAAGACCCTATCGAGTATGAGCTGCCCGGGGTGGGGCAAACCCAGGTTAATGCCCGCATCGACCTGACCTTTGCCAAGGCCCTTCGCGCTATCCTGCGGCAAGACCCGGATGTGATCATGATTGGCGAGATTCGTGATTTTGAGACCGCCCAGATCGCGATCCAGGCCTCGCTCACCGGCCATTTGGTGCTGGCCACCTTGCACACCAACGACGCCACCAGCGCCGTCACCCGCCTGACGGACATGGGGGTGGAGCCCTTTCTGCTGAGCTCATCACTGCTGGGTGTGCTGGCGCAGCGCTTGGTCCGCAAGTTGTGCCGGTCCTGCCAGGGTGCCGGCTGCGCCAGTTGCGGCCAGACCGGCTATGCCGGGCGCAGCGGCGTGTTTGAGCTGCTGGTGACCGACGAAGCCATTCGCGCCCAGATCCACAGCCGGGCCTCTGAGGCCGACATCCGTACTGCTGCGTTGGCGGGGGGCATGTGCCTGATGCGCGACGATGGCGAGCGACTGGTCACGGCCGGACTGACCTCGCGTGAAGAGCTGCTGCGCGTGACGCGTGACTAAGCCGGTCAACCCCCGCGAAAAAGTAACGCCATGCCGGTTTACTCATTTGAAGCGCTGAGCGCTGACGGCCAGTCCCGCAAAGGGGTGATCGAAGCCGACTCGGCGCGGTCGGCACGCGCCCAGTTACGCGGGCAGGCGCTGGTGCCGCTCAAGGTGGATCTGGCTGGTGCGTCTAGCGCCGATTCGGCGGCTCAAGGCACCGCCCGTGGGTCGGTTCGGGCCAGGCGGGTGTTCAAGCCGCTCGGTTTGATGATCTGGACCCGCCAAATTGCTGGTCTGGTGTCGTCGGGCCTGCCCTTGGAGCGGGCGCTCACCTCGCTGGCGGACGAGGCTGAACAGGATGCACAGCGCTACCTCGTGGCCAATTTGCGGGCCGAGGTCAACGGCGGCGCCACCTTTGCCCGCGCCTTGGCGCTGCACCCTCGCGAGTTCTCCGCCATTTATGTGGCCGTGATCGACGCTGGCGAGCAAAGCGGAAATCTGGGCTTGGTTCTGGAGCGTCTGGCGGATGACCTCGAGGAACAGCAGGCGCTCAAGGCCAAGCTGATCGGCGCGGCACTTTACCCGGCGATCGTGACCTTGGTGGCCATCTTCATCGTGCTGTTCCTGGTGACCTACGTGGTGCCGCAGGTGGCCCAGGTATTTGCGGGCAGCAAGCGAGCCCTGCCACTGCTGACCGTGCTGATGATCGGCCTCAGCGACCTGGCCAGACAGCACGGCTGGATCCTGCTGCTGGCCTTATTTTTAGGTGCAATTGGCGCCAGAATAGCGCTGGCTAACGCTGGCATTCGTGAAAAATTTGACGCCTTCTGGCTGACTCTGCCGGTGCTGGGTCGACTGGCGCTGGGTTACAACGCGGCGCGCTTTGCCAATACCCTGGCAATGCTTGCCGGTGCGGGCGTGCCTATTCTCAAAGCCCTGCAGGCCGCAGCGGAGACTCTGTCCAACCGCGCCATGCGGCGCGATGCGCTGGAAGCGCTAGTGCTGGTGCGTGAGGGGGCGCCATTGGCGTCTGCATTGGCGCAAAAAAAACGCTTCCCTGGCCTGCTGGCCATGTTTGCCCGCTTGGGGGAGCAAACCGGGCAATTGCCGCTGATGCTGCAGCGGGCAGCCAAGCAGCTCAGTGCCGAAGTACAGCGCCGCGCCATGCAGTTGGCCACTTTGCTGGAGCCACTGCTGATCGTGGCCATGGGCGTGGTGGTGATGCTGATTGTGCTGGCGGTGCTGCTGCCCATCATCCAGCTCAATCAACTGGTCAAGTAGCGCTGGTTTAAAACGATTCCCAGTCGCCGTCGTCGCTGCCTTTAGCCGCGACGGGTTCCTTGGCCTTGGCCAGGCGCTGCGGCGGCAACTTGGCTGGGGCGGCAGTTGCTGTGGTCGAGCGGGCTGCCGCACCCAGCGGCGTGCTGCTGGCTCGCCGCTCGCCGCCCTTGTAATGGCTCGCCTTGGGCAAGCTAGAGCGGACCGGCGCAGGTAGCGTCCGGGCGCCGCGTTGGCCGTCTTGCCCAGTCAGTTTGAACACAGCCACCATCTGTACGAGTTCCTGGGCCTGCGACTTCAAACTGCTGGCCGCCGCCGCCATTTGCTCCACCAGCGCTGCGTTTTGCTGGGTCGCCTGGTCCATCAGCGTCACGGCTTGGCCGACCTGTGCCACACCCAGGCTCTGTTCGTTACTGGCGGCGCTGATTTCACCCATGATGTCGGTGACCCGCCGGATCGAGCTCACCACCTCGGTCATCGTCACCCCCGCCTGGTCGACCAGTGCCGTGCCATGAGCCACACGTTCGACGCTGGCATTGATCAGGGCCTTGATTTCCTTGGCAGCCTCAGCCGAGCGGCCGGCCAGGGACCGCACTTCACTGGCCACCACTGCAAAGCCGCGCCCCTGCTCCCCGGCGCGGGCGGCTTCCACCGCCGCATTGAGCGCCAGGATATTGGTCTGGAAGGCAATGCCGTCAATGACCTGGATGATGTCGGAGATTTTGCGTGACGACTCGTTAATGCCTTTCATGGTGTCCACCACCTGGCTCACCACCTCGCCCCCTTTGATGGCCACTTCAGAGGCACTGCGTGCAAGCTGATTGGCTTGGGCCGCGCTGCTGGCGTTTTGGCTCACCTTGGAGCCCAGCTCTTCCATCGACGCCGCAGTTTGCTGTAGTGAGCTGGCCTGCTGCTCAGTCCGCATCGACAGGTCTTGGTTGCCCTGCGCAATCTCGGCACTGGCCAGCGCCACGCTTTCCGCGTTGGTCTTGACACCCCGCACGATGCCGGCAAAGCTGCTCTGCATGCGGCCCATGGCTGCCAGCAGTTTGATGGTTTCCTCATTGCCGGAGGGGGTGACTGTGCCGGCCAGATTGCCCTGCGCCAGTTGGTCGGCGATGTTGACTGCGTCGTTCATGGGTGCAGTCAGATGCCGGGCCAGCCAAATCGCGGCCAACAGCAACACGAGGGTGGCGGCCAGCAAGGTGACGCCAATCTGCAAACGCGAGCCGTCAGCTTCGGCGATCGCCTCTGCGTTGACTTCCTTCACATGCTTGCCAATGAGGTCGCCTTGCGCGGCCATCTGCTGCTCAAGTTCACCGAACACTTTTTGAAACTCCGGAGCTGCCGCCTGTGCGGCAACGGCGTCGCTGGCGGCCAGCTTTAGCATCTCGGCCGCGCTCGCGGTGTACTTGGCAACCAGTGGCAGTGAGGTGGCGATGGCATTCTTGAGTTCGGCTGAATCCGCCAGTCGCTGCAGCTCTACCATGGCCTTGTTGAAGATGCCCGTGTGTTCGGCTAGGCCCTTCTCGGCCTCGCCCAGTTGGGCCGCATCCTTGTTCAGCCCGCCCAGCAGCGCCAGCAGTACGTCGCCCCGGATCGCGTCATGCATCATGTCGGCTTCCAGGCTGTGCTCCAGAGCTTCCCCCATGCGCTGCGAGTTGTCGATGGCCACCGTTAGGCGTTGGGTGTTGAACAGGCTGATGCCACCCACCAAGCAGGCCATGAGCAGCCCCAACAGGCCCAAAAACAAAATCTGGTTGCGAAACTTCATGGCTTACCCTTGGCTGATGTCGATTGTGAGCGTGGTCCCTGGCGGTAGCGCCGCGCGGGTTGACCATCTTATCGGATAGTTGAGGTCATTCCCGGCCCATCCGCAGGCCTGTTTCGGGTTCGCGGTTTGCTACACTGAGTCTATGTTCATTCATCGCATCAGCGTTACAGGTCTCAGCGACCGGGGAGCCTGGCCCTGGCGGTCACTGCCCACCGCATCAGCATTCGCCTGATTCAACCCTGTCCGATTGAACCGCAGCAGCACATGCTGCCCGCCTGAGTTGAGCCTTGTCGCATGACAAGCGCGTCGTCAGGCCTGACCTGAAAGAGACCTGTCCTTGATTTCCGAACTCGAATTCAAAAGCCTGAGCGCACAAGGCTACAACCGCATTCCACTGCTGGCAGAAGCCTTTGCCGACCTCGAAACCCCGCTCTCGCTTTACCTCAAGTTAGCGCACTCGCGCGATGGCGGCAAATACAGTTTCTTGCTGGAATCGGTGGTGGGCGGCGAGCGTTTCGGCCGCTACAGCTTCATCGGCCTGCCAGCGCGCACCCTGTTGCGTGCCAGCGGCTTTGGTACCGAGGCCGTGACCGAGGTGGTGACCGACGGCGTGGTGGTGGAGCGTGTCAACGGCAACCCGCTGGACGTCATCAGCGCTTACCAACAGCGCTTCAAGGTCGCGCTGCGGCCCGGTCTGCCGCGTTTTTGTGGCGGCCTGGCCGGCTATTTCGGCTACGACACGGTGCGTCATATCGAGAAAAAGCTGGTGGCGTCCTGCCCGCCCGACACGCTGGGCTGCCCCGACATCGTGCTGCTGCAGTGCGAGGAACTGGCCGTGATCGACAACCTGTCGGGCAAGCTTTACCTGATTGTTTACGCCGACCCGACACAGCCTGAGGCCTACCCCAACGCCAAGCGGCGCTTGCGTGAACTCAAAGAGCAGCTCAAGTACTCGGTCAGCGCGCCGCTGGTCAAACCGAGCCAGAGTTACCCGGTGGAGCGCGAGTTTGCCAAAGCCGACTACCTGGCGGCGGTGACGCGCGCCAAGGGCCTGATCGAGGGCGGTGACTTCATGCAGGTACAGGTCGGCCAGCGCCTGAAAAAGCGCTACACCGAGTCACCGCTGAGCCTTTACCGGGCGCTGCGCTCTCTGAACCCCAGCCCCTATATGTATTACTACCATCTGGGGGATTTCCATGTGGTGGGCGCCAGCCCTGAGATTCTGGTGCGCCAGGAAACCGTGACCGCCGGGGCCGAGACCGAGCAAAAAATCACCATTCGGCCGCTGGCCGGCACCCGGCCGCGCGGCGCCAGCCTGGCGCAGGACCGGGCGGCTGAGGTCGAACTCATCAACGACCCTAAGGAACGTGCCGAGCATGTGATGCTGATCGACCTGGCGCGCAACGACATCGGCCGCATTGCCAAAACAGGCAGCGTCAAGGTGACCGAGGCCTTCAGCGTCGAGCGCTACAGCCACGTGATGCACATCGTCAGCAACGTCGAGGGCACGCTGCAGGACGGCATGACCGGGATGGATGTGCTGCGTGCCACTTTCCCGGCCGGCACACTGACTGGTGCCCCCAAAGTGCATGCCATGGAGCTGATTGACCAGCTTGAACCCAGCAAGCGCGGCCTGTACGGCGGCGCCTGCGGTTACCTGAGCTATGCCGGCGACATGGACGTGGCCATCGCCATCCGCACTGGCATCATCAAGGACCAGATGTTGTACGTGCAGGCCGCCGCCGGCGTGGTGGCCGATTCTGTGCCCGAGCTGGAATGGCGTGAGACCGAGGCCAAGGCGCGCGCCCTGCTGCGCGCGGCGGAGCTGGTTGAGGAGGGCCTGGAATGAAGCTGCTGATGATCGACAACTACGACTCCTTCACCTACAACATCGTGCAGTACCTGGGAGAACTCGGGGCCGAGGTGACGGTGGCGCGCAACGACGAGATCACCCTGGCCGAGATCGAGGTCCGGCTACAGACTGGGCAGCTCGACCGCCTGATGGTCTCGCCCGGGCCCTGCTCGCCGGCTGAGGCTGGGATTTCGGTGGCGGCCATCCGCCAATTTGCCGGTAAGTTGCCTATCTTGGGGGTTTGCCTGGGCCACCAGGCAATTGGTGCGGCCTTTGGCGGCCACATCGTGCGGGCGCAGCAGCTGATGCATGGCAAGACCAGCGTCATCAGTACCACCCAAGTTGGTGTGTTTGCCGGGCTGCCGGCGCAGTTCACCGTGAACCGCTACCATTCGCTGGCCATTGATCGCGCCTCCTGCCCAGGCAGTCTGCAGATCACGGCCTGGACGGAGGACGGCGAAATCATGGGCGTACGCCATGCCACGCTGGATGTGGAGGGCGTGCAGTTTCACCCCGAGAGCATCCTGACCGAGCACGGCCATGCGCTGCTGGCTAATTTCTTGGCCCCGCGACCCTGATTTTGCTATCATTTAAGTAGCTTGATCATCAATAATCACAAGGCCTGGAGCCCAAAATGACCTCAAACACTGGCTTCCTGCGGGTTGACCTGCGCAGCGACACCGTCACCCAACCTACGCCTGGCATGCGCGCTGCCATGGCTGCTGCGCCCTTGGGCGACGACGTCTTTGCCGATGACCCGAGCGTCAACGCTCTGCAGGCGCAGATTGCTGATTTGCTCGGCTTTGAGGCCGCGCTTTTCGTGCCGACTGGCACCCAGAGCAACCTGTGCGCCCTGCTGGCGCACTGCCAACGGGGTGACGAGTACATCGTCGGCCAGATGGCGCACTGCTACCGGTGGGAGGGCGGTGGCGGCGCAGTGTTCGGCAGCCTGCAGCCGCAGCCATTGAACCACCAGCCCGACGGCAGCCTGGCGCTGGCTGAAATTGCCGCAGCCATCAAGCCCGACGACGCGCACTTTGCCCGTACCCGGCTGCTGGCGCTGGAAAACACCTTTGGTGGCAAGCGCCTGCCCATGGACTATGTGCAGCAAGCCACCGACCTGGCCCGCCAGCACGGCCTGGCCCGTCACCTGGACGGCGCACGCTTGTTTAATGCGGCCGTGGCGCAGGCCACAGAACTAGGTACCGATCCGTACCAGGAGGCACGTCGCATTGCCAACTGTTTTGACAGCGTCTCTGTTTGCTTTAGCAAGGGGCTGGGCGCGCCGGTTGGGTCGGCCCTGTGTGGCAGTCGTGAGCTGATCGCGCGTGCGCACCGCATCCGCAAGATGGCGGGCGGCGGCATGCGCCAGTCTGGTGGGCTCGCGGCAGCGGCCTCCTATGCACTGGCAAATCATGTGCAGCGGCTGGCCGAGGATCACGCCTTGGCGCAGCGCTTGGCGGCGGGCCTCAGCCGCCTGCCGGGTCTGGTGGTAGCGCAACCCCAGACCAACGTGGTGTTTGTTGATCTGGAGGGCCCAGCGCGGGCCCATGCGGCAGATCTGATCCCTCAACTGGCGCGGCATGGCGTGCTGGCCACCGGCCTGTACCAGCTGCGCTTTGTGACCCACCTGGATGTCGACGCTGCGGGTATTGACCACGCGCTGGCGGTCATCGGCGATATTTTTTCCCGCTGAAGGCTGGGCGCCGTGGCAGGGATCGAGCACCTTGGCCTGTTCCTAGCCGCCGGCCTGCTGCTGAACCTGACGCCCGGGCCAGATGTGCTCTACATCGTCTCCCAAGGGCTTAAGGGTGGCTGGCGGGCTGGGGTCGTCGCGGCCCTGGGCATCTCGGGCGGTATCTTCGTCCATATTGCTGTGGCAGCGCTCGGTCTGGGCGCTTTGCTGGCCACTTCACAGACAGCGTTCGTCCTGCTGAAGTGGGTGGGTGTGGCCTACCTGCTGTATGTTGGTTGGGGCATGTTGGGCGTGCGTCGGCTGGAGGCTGGGTCAGCTTCGATATTTGCTATGGATAAAGTAGCAACAAAGCCAATAACAGCAAGGGCTAGAGGCCAATTTGACTCTATAAAAATATTTCGTCAAGGTTTCTGGACCAATGCGCTCAACCCCAAGGTAGCCCTGTTCTTTTTGGCGTTTTTGCCTCAGTTCATTGCCCCAGAGGCCGAGCACAAGGCGCTCACCTTTGTGCTGCTGGGCCTGTTGTTCAACCTGAATTCCCTGCCGATCAATCTGGGCTATGCTCTGCTGGCTGCCTGGGCCGGCCAGCGCCTGCAGTCCCTGCAGCAGGGCCTGGCCTGGCTGGAGCGCCTAGCTGGTGCTTTGTTCATTGGTTTTGGCCTGAAGCTGGCCCTTGCCGATCCCCCCAACCCTTGACGAGACCCACCATGCCCCACAGCAACAAGATAACCGCCCAAGAGGCCCTGCTGCGCACCATCGAGCACCGCGAGATTTTTCATGACGAGATGCTGCACATCATGCGTCTGATCATGAGCGGCGAGATGTCGCCGGTGATGATGGCGGCGTTGATCACCGGCCTGCGTGTCAAAAAGGAAACCATTGGCGAGATCACGGCCGCTGCCCAGGTCATGCGTGAGTTCTCCACCAAGGTTCACGTGGCCGACCCGACGCACCTTGTCGACATCGTCGGCACCGGCGGCGACGGCTCGCACACCTTCAACATCTCCACCTGTTCCATGTTTGTCGCCGCCGCCGCTGGCGCCCGGGTCAGCAAGCATGGCGGGCGCAGCGTCAGCAGCAAAAGCGGTAGCGCCGACGTGATGGAAGCGCTGGGCGTCTACATCAACCTGGCGCCAGAGGCGATTGCCCGCTGCATCGAGGAGGTCGGCGTCGGCTTCATGTTTGCGCCCAACCACCACCCGGCCATGAAAAACGTGGCGCCGATCCGGCGCGAACTCGGGGTACGTACCATCTTCAACATCCTCGGGCCACTCACCAACCCGGCCAGTGCGCCCAATATTCTTATGGGCGTGTTTCACTCCGACCTGGTCGGCATCCAGGTGCGGGCGCTGCAGCGCCTGGGCGCCGAGCATGCGCTGGTGGTTTACGGCAAAGACGGCATGGACGAGGTCAGCCTGGGTGCGGCCACGCTGGTGGGGGAGTTGAAAGATGGCGAAATCACCGAGTACGAGATTCACCCAGAAGACTTCGGCATGGTCATGGCCAGCAACCGCGGCCTGCGCGTGGACACGCCCGAGCAGTCCAAGGCCATGCTGCTGGGCGTGCTGGACAACGAGCCGGGCCCAGCCCGCGATATTGTGGTGCTCAATGCGGGTGCCGCGCTCTACGCCGCCAACGTCGCCCCGAGCATGCAGGCCGGCGTGTTGCAGGCCCGCGCCGACCTGGACTCTGGTGCGGCCCGCGCCCGACTGGACCAACTGGTGGCACTGACGCAAGCCCTGAAGCCAGCCGCATGACCTTGGTCCTGACGATTCTGGCGGTGATCGGCGCCCCGCTGCTGGGCCTGTGGCTGTGGATCTGGCTGGCGCGGTCCGAGCAGGGCGAGCGTTACCTCAAGCAGCGCATGCAGGGGCCGTTTGTGCCACTGGATGAGCGGGAGCCGCCGTCGGATCGGTGATTGGCGGTTTTTTGCCTTTTGCTTTTGTTTTTGACGGTGGGGGTTCCTTTTGGCGTTGGCGTTGGCGGGGTTGGCGTGCCTGCTTCCGCTCGTGTCCGCCGCCCTGCGGGCTCCCCCTTGACCTCGCTGCAGCAGGCGCGCCAGCCCCTCCCTCGCTGGGCAAGGCTCAATACCCGAATACCCGAATACCTGGAGCCCGGTGTCCAGGTGTTCGCGTGCGAGTGACGTCAAGGTGGTGACGGGTTGAGCGGCGCAGCGGCATCAAGGAGGAGCCCACCGGGCGGGGGACAGCCGCGGAGCCGCTCAGCCCGGCGCCGCCTTGACCGGAGCGCCAAACACGCGAGCAGTCGCTGAACCCCGGTATCACCGTGACCGGCAGACACCAAATAGATCAGCTCAGTCGCTCAACAAAACCACATCACTCTGACGCAGCGCCACCGCCACCGGGGTATCAGCCGTAAACGGATGCTCGGTGTCGGCCGAGGTGACGAACAGTTCGCCCAGCGCGGTCTGCACCAAATATTCCATTTGCTCGCCCACATAAATCGCCTTGCTCACCACGCCGTCAAGCGTGTCCGGGCTGCCGGCCGGCAGCATGGTCACGGTGTTCGGGCGCACCGCCACATGGCGCTGCGGCGCGATGCCGGCGCAGTGGCGGGTTTGCAGCGACAGCGCACCCAGCCGTACCGTGGCCAGGTCGCTGTTAACGGCTGTCACCTCGCAGGGCAGCACGTTGGCGCCGCCGATGAAATCGGCCACAAAGCGGGTGTTGGGCCGGTCATGCAACTCGCGCGGACTGCCCTGCTGGGCAATGGTGGCGTTGTTCATCACCACCACGGTGTCTGACACCGCCAGCGCCTCTTCCTGGTCGTGCGTGACATAGACCACGGTCAGGCCGAGCGACTGCTGCAGGTCGCGGATCTCCTGGCGTACATAGCGGCGCAGCTTGGCGTCCAGGTTGGACAGGGGCTCGTCGAACAGCAGCACACGCGGCTCCAGCACGATGGCGCGTGCCACAGCTACCCGCTGTTGCTGCCCGCCCGAGAGCTCGTTCGGGTAACGGGCACTGAGCACGCCCAAGCCCAATTGCTTGAGGACATCCTGGGCCTTGGCCGCTACTACATCTTTGGCAAAGCCCGACATTTGCAGGCCGTAGCTCACGTTCTGCAGCACCGTCATGTGCGGAAACAGCGCGTAAGACTGGAACACCATCGAGACATCGCGGGCGGTGGCTGGCAGGCGGGTCACATCGTCGTCACCAATCAGTATGCGTCCGCTGCTGGCCATCTCCAGCCCGGCGATCATGCGCAGGATGGTGGTCTTGCCGCAGCCCGACGGGCCCAGCAGCGTGACCAGGGTGCCCGCTGGGAACTCCAGCGAGATGGTGTCCACAGCGGTGACCTTGTTGCCGTACCGCTTGCTCACTTGGTCAAAGACCACGCGGGCCGGCCCTTTGCGAGTTGAAATAGTCATGCGCCCCCCGCAAGCATGGTGGAATCCTGCTGCATGCCCCGGCGCCCCAGGCGTCGGCTGCCAACCAGCCACTGAAACAGGCCGATGGCGGCCAGCATCACCACAATCAGCACCGTGGCGTAGGCAATCGCCACGCCGTATTCATTGTTCTCCACCCGCCCGATGATGTAGCTGGTAGCCAGGTCGTGCTTGGCGCTAACCAGAAAAATCACCGCGCTGATGGCCGTCATGCTGCGCACAAAGCTGTACACCAGCGCCGACAGGATGGCCGGCCGGATCAGCGGCAGCGTGATGCGGCGAAAGGTGGTCCAGGAACTGGCGCCCAGTGTCAGCGAGGCTTCGTCCAGGCTTTTGTCGATCTGCGACAGCGAGGCAATGCCCGAGCGCACGCCCACCGGCATGTTGCGGAACACAAAACAGATCACCAGAATGGCGGCGGTGCCGGTGAGCTCGATCGGCGGCACATTGAAGGCGATGATGTAGCTCACACCAATCACCGTGCCAGGAATGGCAAAACTGAGCATGGTGCCAAACTCGAACAGCTGTTTGCCGTGAAAGGTCTGGCGCGTCAGCAGCCACGCGGTGATCAGGCCGATGGCAGCAGTCAAAGGGGCCGAGATGGTGGCAATTTGCAGCGTGGTCCAGAAGCTGTTCCAGGCCGAGCCCTGCCAGTGCAGGCCAAATTCACCAAAGGCGATGGAAAAAGCACCCATGTAGTGTTTCAACGTCAGGGTGCTGTCGCGGCCCCACAGCTGCACAAAGCTGCCGTAAACAATCATCAAGTACACCACCACCGTGAACAGGGCCCAGGCGGTGGTGATGACCAGGGCCGGGATCGCAATGCGCTTGGGCAACAGCGGGTGCATGCCGCCGTCGCCCTTGCCGCTCACCGATGTGTAGCTGCGCCGACCCAGCCAGCGCTGCTGCAGGTAGAAGGCGCCAATGGTGAAGACCAGCAGGATGATGGCCAGCACGGCGGCCTGGCCCTGGTCGTTTTGCGAGCCCACCACCGCAAAGAAAATTTCGGTCGACAGCACGTTGAAATTGCCGCCCAGCACCAGCGGGTTGCCGAAATCGGCCATGCTCTCAATAAAGCCCAGCAAAAAGGCATTGGCCAGCCCGGGGCGCATCAGTGGCCACGACACGGTGCGAAAGGTCTGCCAGGCGTTGGCGTTCAGGGTCTGTGCCGCCTCTTCCAGCGACGGGCTGATCGCCTCCACCACCCCGATCAACACCAGGAAGGCAATCGGCGTGAACGACAGTAGCTGCGCGATCAGCACCCCGCTGAAGCCGTACACCCAGCGCGTCGGCTCCAGCCCGAGTTGCTCAGCCACAAACTGTGTCACATTGCCCGACAGGCCGAACAGCAGGATCAGCGAGAGGCCAATCACGAACGGCGGCGTGATGATGGGCAGCAGCGAGAGTGACTTGAACAGGCCGCGAAAGCGCACGCCAGTGCGCGTCAGCACCAGGGCAAAGGCCAGCCCGAGCAGGGTGGATAAGAGTCCGACCGTGATCGCCAACACCAGGGTGTTCCAGGCCACGCCGCAGCCGGCGCCGGTGCTCAGGCAAGTCAGGCGCCAGATTTTCGGGTCGAGCAGGCGGTCGACAAAGGGCGCCAGCGACCAAGCACCGTCTTCCGCCCGGAACGGGATCACCAGCATCTGCAGCACCGGCAGGCCGATGAACAGCAGCGTCAGCGCAATCACCAGCCCGAGCGAGCCCGTGACAAAGGCGTCGCCGCCGACCACGCCACGCAGCGCCAGCCCGCGCGTCAATAAAAATAAAAAACTGGCGCCGCTCAGCAGCGCGCCATAGCCCATGCCAAACTGGCGTTGCTCGGACTCGCCGAGCCAATCATTGAGCCAAGCGGCGTTCCAGCCCTTCAGGCCAAACAGAAAACCCTGCGCCAGCAGGTAGGCGATGCCCAGGGTACCGAGGAATACCAGCAGCCGGCCCAGCAAGCCCGCCGAGGGTCGCAGGAGCACCGCCGCCAGCGCCGCCAGCGCGATGCCGGCCACGGGCATTAGCCACAGGTTGGCCCCTTTGAACCACAGGAACAAGGCTGGCGCGCTCTCAGCGGCCAAAGGGTAGCCGTGCAGCAGCCACTTCAGGGCCCAAAAGCCATCCTCGATGGCGTACCAAGGCAGCAGGGCGACCCCGATCAGAGCCGCCGCAGCCGTCCCCAAGGCCTGGGTGTCCAGGCGGTGTGGCTGCGCGCTCACAAAGGCGACGGTCGGCGGCTCAAACCGTCAGGCAACTCAGCGTGGCAAGGCGCCAATCTCGTCATCCCATTTTTTCAGCAGGCGCCGGCGTTCCGCCGCCGAGCCATACTTGACGAAGTCGTAGTCAATGAGCTTGATCTTGGCCAGGTCGGGCGCCTTGGGCGAGCTGATGGCAGACTTGTTTGACATGACCTGGAAGGATTTGACGTCTTTGGCCTTGTTCTGGAAGTCGGCCGTCAGGGCAAACTCATAAAACTTTTTAGCGTTGTCCAGGTTGCGCGAGCCCTTGACGATGCTCATCGAGCCAATTTCGTAGCCTGTGCCCTCGCAAGGCACCACCGATTTGATGGGGAAGCCGGCCTCAGCCACGGCAACAGCGTCATGCACAAACACAATGCCGATCACGGTCTCGCCCGAGCCAGCCGCCTTGATCGGCGCCGAGCCCGATTTGGTGTACTGGTTGATGTTCTTGTGCAGCGCCTTCATGTAATCAAAAGCCTCTTTTTCTCCCATCATCTGCACCAGTGTGGCCAGCATGGTGTACGCGGTGCCAGAAGAGTTGGGATTGGCCACCTGAACTTTGCCCTTGTAGACCGGCTTGATCAGGTCTTTCCAGCAGGCTGGCACCGGCAGGTTCTGTTTTTTCAGCAGTTCTTCGTTGTAGCCATAGCCGAGCGCGCCGGAATAGATGCCGACCGTGCGCACCTTGGAGGCCACCGCCTGCCGGTTGGCCCAGTCGTGCAGTTGGGTCCGGCTTTCTGACACATAGGCCTGGGTCAGGCCTTCTTCGGCGGCCTGCAAGTGTGGGTCACCGGTGCCGCCCCACCAGATGTCGCCCTTGGGGTTGGCTGACTCGGCCTTGATCTGGGCATAGGTCTCACCTGAACTCTTGCGCGTCATGTCGACGCCAATGCCCGTCTTCTTCTCGAACTCAGTCTTGGCCTGTTGGCACCAGGCCTCGTCGGAGCTGCAGTACAGCGTCAGCTTGCCTTGGGCCTGGGCGGGTACCGCCAAAAGCCCGAAAGTCAGTGCCAAAAGGCTAGATAAAAGAGAAAGGCGCATTCAATAACTCCTATAAGTGCATGCAATTGGCCAAGTACAGGCCAGCCAGCTAATCTATATCACGATCAGCAATGGGTCAATAGTGGTCAATACGTACAAACCAGACCGGCGGGCGGCCAAAGGTGACCTAGCTACCTGACAGAGGCCCTAATTGGCCATCAGCGCAAGCAGGGCTGGGTACAGCTCTGGGGCGCAGGCCACCAGCAAACCGCCGCTGCGGATGCCCTCCGGCGTGAAAAAATCGTTGGCCCGCCCGCCCGCTTCCGTCACCAGCAGAATACCGGCCGCGCAGTCCCAGGCGTTGATGTGCAGCTCTGCGTAGCCATCCACCCGGCCCGCCGCCACATCAGCCAGCCCCAGGGCGCCCGAGCCGCGGCGTGTGAAGGCGCAGCCGGCGGCCAGCAGCGCCGCTGCCTTGCCCAGGTAGGCGGCCGGTTGGGCGCGCGGCGACCAGCCGAGTTCCACTGTGGCGCCATTGAGCGCGTCGGTGTTGCGTGCCCGGATCGGCCGGCCGTTAAGCCGGGCGCCGGCGGCCATGCCGGCGCTGTACAGCCGGTCCATCAGCGGGTCAAACAGCACGCCCAGTACCGGTTTTCCTGCTTCCAGGTAGCCGATCGAGATGCACCAGCGTGGCACATCGGTGGCGTAGTTGGCGGTGCCGTCAATCGGGTCAACCAGCCAGAAGTTGCCGGCGCTGTCCACCGCGTCCTGCCCGCCCATTTCTTCGCCCACGACCAGATCGCCGGCAAAGGCTCGGGCTACTTCTGCGCGGATAAGTTGTTCCACCGCCAGGTCGGCCTGCGTCAGCACATCGTGCGCACCTTTGGCGCTGATCTGCAACTGGGTCGCCTCTTTCACGGCGAGTGCACCACACTGGCGCGCCAGCGTGATGGCAAAGTCCAGCCGGGCGGCCAGGTGAGCGGGTAACAGGGTTGTTGTCATGGGATATATGGGATACGGGCGGGTTTGGCGTCAGAGCTTGAGCGTGGCCGGCAGGTATTTGGCCAGCAGGTCCTCGTAATAGGGCTTGAGCTCGGCCATTACCGGCGGGTTAGGGTTTTTAGAATACAGGTCGTAGGGGTTGAACTTCTGCACCCAGGCCAGGTTCGCGTCGTCGCGGGCATCGGTCAGGTGCCGGTACTGGCCCTCTTTGTGCCAAGCGTAGAACGAGTGGTAACGGATCATGTACTGCGCCGGCTCGGGCAAATAGTTTTTGAGCAGGTGGTACAGGTATTCGTCGTGGCCCCAAGACATGTGGACCTGGTACAGCCCGCAGTTGGCACTGTAAATGCCGAGTTCGCTGTTGTAACGCGTGTCCTGGCTGTCCGGGTTTGCGGCAAAGAACTCGGGATAGACAATCTGCTGCGAATGGCGGCAGCCGACCGGAAATGTGTCACCCACCACGGCCCATTGCGGCTCGCCAAACAGGCACAGCACTTTACCCAGGTCGTGCACAAAGCCGGTCAGCACAAACCAGTCGGGGTGGCCGTCCGCGCGGATCGCCTCTGCGGTTTGCAGCAGATGGCTGATTTGCGGCAGGTTGATGTCAGGGTCCGACTCATCCACCAGCGTGTTCAGGTAATCCAGACCCTCCCAGGGGGTCATTTGCCGTTGCTGGAATTGCAGCCACTTGTTTTTCTTGGCCAACACAAAGTCCAGGGTTTGGTAGGTGTGGTTGTTGCGGTAGAACTCACGCACCCGCTCAATGCCGGGCTGGGTGTAGTCCCGGTAAGCGGCGCGACTGGGCTCATCAGCTAGGCCTTGGGGGGTGGCCAGGGTATTTGACATGGGCGTCCTGTAGGGCGTCGGGGGCAGCAGCGGCTATCGCTAGTGCTCGGCCACTTATATTAACCGTGCCTGGCTCGCCGTTCTGCGAAAATCCTTTTGGCCGGTCCGAATACCCTGTTCGGTTGCCAGGCTTCCAAGTGAGCGCCTATGTCCGATATCCTGACCCAGATCGTTGCCGTCAAACACGAAGAAGTGGCTGCCGCCCGCAGTCGCAAACCGCTGCCCGAGGTCCGCGCCGATGCCGAATCCCGCGTTCTGACCCGAGATTTCCTGGGCGCTATGCGGGCCCGAATTGCCGCCGGGCGACCGGCGGTGATCGCCGAAATCAAAAAAGCCAGTCCATCCAAAGGTGTGTTGCGGGCTGATTTTGAGCCGGCTGATATTGCCCAGACCTATGCCGAGCACGGTGCCGCCTGTCTGTCGGTGCTGACCGACCAGCAGTTTTTCCAGGGAAAGGTTGATTACTTGAAGCAGGCCCGCGCGTCATGCCACCTGCCGGTCCTGAGAAAAGATTTTGTGGTTGATGCCTACCAGGTCTATGAGTCGCGTGTGATGGGGGCCGACGCTGTGCTGCTGATCGCTGCCTGCCTCGACGATGCCCAATTGCGTGATTTCGAAGCCATCGCCAGCAGCCTGGACATGGCGGTGCTGGTGGAAGTGCATGACGCTGCCGAGCTGGCGCGGGCCTTGCGGCTCAAGACGCCGCTGATCGGTGTCAATAATCGCAACCTCAAGACCTTTGAAGTGTCGCTCCAGACCACCATCGACCTGCTGCGCGAGGTGCCGGCAGACCGTTTGCTGGTCACAGAAAGTGGCATAGCCACGCGGGATGATGTGCTGCGTCTGGGGGCTGCCGGCGTCAACGCCTACTTGGTCGGTGAAGCCTTCATGCGCGCCGCAGACCCCGGCCAAGCCTTGGCCGCACTGTTTACGCCCGCCTGAGGCACAACACCAATTACCTGTGCTGACCGCTTGGCCGCCAGGGGTTGCGTTGCTGGCGCCAGACTGGCGCCCGCTGGTAGATCAATACCTGGCCAGCAGTGCCGGCTTGAATCTGGGCAGATTTTTGTCGGAACGCCTGGCTGGTGGTGCCGTGGTGTATCCGCCCCAGCCATTTCGGGCTCTCGCCCTGACGCCCTTGCACACTGTCAAGGTGGTTATCTTGGGGCAAGACCCTTATCACGGACCTGGGCAGGCTGAGGGCTTGGCTTTTTCTGTGCCTTCGGGTGTTCGTCCACCGCCCTCGCTGCGCAATATCTTTAAGGAAATTGCCAGGGATCCGGGGTTGGTCGCCCCTGCCTCCTCGGTCGTGCGAATGCCGGACGCTTCGCTCGTCCGCTGGGCCCGCCAAGGCGTGCTGCTGCTGAACACCTGTCTGACGGTGGAGGCGGGCGCGCCGGCCAGCCATGCCAAGCGGGGCTGGCAGGTCCTGACTGACACCATTGTTCGAAACCTCGCAGCGCAGAAAGCGCCTATGGTGTTCTTTTTGTGGGGAGCGCACGCTCAGGCGAAGCGTCCGCTGATTGACGGCAGCCCTAACGCCGCACAGCACCTGGTGCTGACTGCCAACCACCCATCGCCACTGTCGGCCTTGCGGCCGCCTTTGCCTTTCATTGGGTGCGGTCATTTCGGCAAGGCGAATGCTTTCTTGAAACAGCGTGGACTGGTACCAATCCGCTGGCAAGATGCGAGCGAATGACAGCTGGCTTCCGGTTCTGGGTTTCATGGCATAATCTGCGGTTCACCGAGGAGAGGTGGCCGAGTGGTTAATGGCAGCAGACTGTAAATCTGCCCTCTTACGAGTACGCTGGTTCGAATCCAGCCCTCTCCACCAGTGAAAATGGACGAGCGAGTTGTGGGCGAATTGTGGGGCGTTTGGAGTTGACAGGTTCAGCTTCGATGCGGGAGTAGTTCAATGGTAGAACCCTAGCCTTCCAAGCTAATGACGCGGGTTCGATTCCCGTCTCCCGCTCCAGCCTTGCAGGGTGAGTGAGAAAGTTTTTGGTTCAACGGTGCTTGGCAGCGTTGAACAAGGCCCATTTGGCTCAGTGGCAGAGCACTCCCTTGGTAAGGGAGAGGTCGCGGGTCCGATTCCCGCAATGGGCACCAATTTGGGGCGCATTGGCAGCCAACTGAGGCTGGCAGGCGCTGAATATTTTTTGCATTGACGGTCCAGTCACTTTTCGGAGAACTGAAAAATGGGAAAAGAAAAATTTGCACGTACCAAGCCCCACGTCAACGTGGGCACGATTGGGCACGTTGACCACGGCAAGACCACCTTGACCGCGGCCATCACCACGGTGCTGGCGGCCAAGTATGGCGGCCAGGCCAAGGCCTATGACCAGATTGACGCAGCGCCTGAAGAGAAGGCACGCGGCATCACCATCAACACCGCGCACGTCGAGTACGAGACGGCCAACCGCCACTACGCCCACGTCGACTGCCCCGGCCATGCTGACTATGTGAAAAACATGATCACTGGTGCGGCCCAGATGGACGGCGCCATTCTGGTGTGTTCCGCTGCTGACGGCCCCATGCCCCAGACCCGCGAGCACATCCTGCTGGCCCGCCAGGTGGGCGTGCCCTACATCATCGTGTTCCTGAACAAATGCGACATGGTGGATGACGCTGAACTGCTCGAACTCGTTGAAATGGAAGTGCGCGAGCTCCTGGACAAATACGAATTCCCTGGCGACCAGACTCCCATCATCCACGGCTCGGCCAAACTCGCCATGGAAGGCGATAAGGGTGAACTCGGTGAAGGCGCCATCATGAAGCTGGCCGAAGCCCTCGACAACTACATCCCCATGCCCCAGCGCGCAGTGGATGGTGCCTTCCTGATGCCCGTTGAAGACGTGTTCTCCATCTCTGGTCGCGGCACCGTCGTAACAGGCCGGGTTGAGCGCGGCATTGTCAAAGTCGGCGAAGAAATCGAGATCGTCGGCATCAAGCCCACCCTCAAGACCACCTGCACCGGCGTGGAAATGTTCCGCAAACTGCTTGACCAAGGCCAAGCTGGCGACAACGTCGGCATCCTGCTGCGCGGCACCAAGCGTGAAGAAGTCGAGCGCGGCCAAGTGCTGTGCAAGCCCGGCTCGATCAAGCCGCACACCCACTTCACCGGTGAGATCTACGTGCTGTCCAAGGACGAGGGCGGCCGCCACACCCCCTTCTTCAACAACTACCGGCCCCAGTTTTACTTCCGTACCACGGACGTGACCGGCGCGATTGAGTTGCCAGAAGGCAAGGAAATGGTCATGCCAGGCGACAACGTGTCGATCACTGTCAAGCTGATCAACCCGATTGCCATGGAAGAAGGCCTGCGTTTCGCCATCCGCGAAGGCGGCAAGACCGTCGGCGCCGGCGTTGTGGCCAAAATCATTGCCTAAGGAAGAAACACCATGGCCACCAAACAAAAAATCCGTATCCGCCTGAAGGCGTTTGACTACAAACTGATCGACCAATCGGCCGCTGAGATTGTGGATACCGCAAAGCGTACCGGCGCCATTGTCAAGGGCCCTGTGCCTCTGCCTACGCGCATGAAGCGCTTTGACATTCTGCGCTCACCGCACGTCAACAAGACCAGTCGTGACCAGTTGGAAATCCGCACGCACCAGCGTCTGATGGACATTGTTGATCCGACCGATAAAACCGTGGACGCCCTGATGAAGCTGGATCTGCCAGCGGGCGTGGACGTCGAAATCAAGTTGCAGTAAGTTAACCCGCTGGGGCGGCAGCAGCAGCCGTCGGCCCAGCAAAGATAAACAAAGTTTGATTACACAGCGAGTTCGAGATATACTCGGCGGCTCTGCAGATTTTGTCGCTGGACAGGCTGCCGAGTTTTATTAACAGTCTCTCACATTACAACGTTGCTGCCAATTGCAGTGGCAACGGTGAGAGTTACGGAGAAAAAAATGAGTCTTAGCAATCGCTTAGGGTTGCTGGGTCGCAAGGTGGGCATGATGCGCCTATTCACCGACGAGGGGGATGCTATCCCTGTGACGGTGGTGGACGTGTCAAACAACCGCGTGACTCAGGTTAAAACCCAGGAGAATGACGGCTATGTCGCCTTGCAGGTGACATTCGGGGCGCGTAAAGCGTCACGCGTCACCAAGCCCGCAGCCGGGCATTGGGCAAAGGCTGGCGTCGAAGCCGGCGAAATCATCCAGGAATTCCGCGTTACCGCAGACACTGCAGCCCAGTACAAGGCCGGTGCGACCGTGCCGGTTAGCGATGTGTTTGCAGTGGGCCAAAAGGTGGACGTGCAAGGCACGACCATCGGCAAGGGCTACGCCGGCACCATCAAACGCCACCACATGAGCTCGCAACGCGCCTCACACGGTAACAGTCGGTCGCACAATGTGCCTGGCTCTATCGGCATGGCACAGGATCCCGGTCGCGTGTTCCCCGGTAAACGGATGACGGGCCATTTGGGAGACGACACGGTCACCACCCAGAACCTGGACGTGATCCGCGTCGACGAAGCACGTCAGCTCCTGATGATCCGTGGCGCAGTGCCAGGGTCAGCCGGCGGCTTTGTGACTGTGCGTCCGGCTGTCAAGGCCAAAACCATTGAAGCGAAAGGAGCGAACTGATGCAGCTCGAACTCCTGAATGACCAAGGTCAGGCCACGTCGAAATACGACGCGCCCGAGACTGTGTTTGGTCGTGCCTACAACGAAGACCTGGTTCACCAGGTTGTGGTGGCGTTCCAAGCGAACGCTCGCCAGGGAACACGTGCACAAAAAGACCGGGAGCAGGTCAAGCACTCTACCAAGAAGCCTTTCAAGCAAAAAGGCACGGGTCGTGCGCGTGCTGGTATGACCTCATCGCCCCTGTGGCGCGGCGGTGGTCGTATTTTCCCGAACATGCCCGACGAGAACTTCACACAGAAGATCAACAAGAAGATGTACCGCGCCGGTATGTCCTCCATCCTGTCACAGTTGGCCCGCGAAGGTCGCTTGGCAGTGGTTGACTCGCTGAAGGTCGAGTCGCCCAAGACCAAACCGCTAGCCGCTAAATTCAAGGCCATGAACCTTGAGTCGGTGATGGTCATTGCCGACGAGGTCGATGAGAACCTGTATCTCGCGTCTCGCAACCTGGTCAATGTCCTGGTGGTCGAACCGCGCTACGCCGACCCTGTCTCCCTGGTCCATTACCGCAAGGTATTGGTAACCAAGGCAGCCATGGACCAACTCAAGGAGATGTTCGCATGAGTCACGGTCCTAATCTGACCAAGTTTGATGAAGGTCGACTGATGCAAGTGCTCGTGGCGCCGATCGTGTCTGAAAAGGCAACGATGGTAGGTGAAAAGAGCAATGCGGTGACTTTCAAGGTGCTGCAGGATGCGACCAAATATGAGATCAAGGCCGCTGTGGAATTGATGTTCAAGGTTGAGGTCAAGGGCGTCTCTGTGGTGAACACAAAAGGAAAGGCCAAGCGTTTCGGTAAGTCTATGGGTCGTCGCGACAACATTCGCAAGGCTTATGTCACGCTGAAGCCGGGCCAAGAGCTCAATCTCGGTGGGGAGGCTGCGTAATCATGGCCGTCATCAAAATGAAACCAACCTCACCAGGCCGTCGTGGCGTGGTGAAGATCTCGCGCGATCACCTGCACAAGGGTGAGCCCTATGCGCCGCTGCTGGAGCCCCAGTTCCAGCACGCCGGGCGTAACAACAACGGACACATTACTACCCGGCACAAGGGCGGCGGACACAAGCACCACTACCGCGTGGTCGACTTCCGTCGCAACAAGGATGGTATTGCCGCGAAGGTCGAACGTATAGAGTACGACCCGAACCGTTCAGCGCATATCGCACTGGTGTGCTATGCCGACGGCGAGCGTCGTTACATCATCGCCCCGCGTGGTCTAGAGGTTGGTGCCAGCATCATGAGTGGTGCCGAGGCACCGATCCGTGTCGGCAACACCTTGCCGATCCGGAACATTCCGGTGGGCTCCGTGGTGCATTGCATCGAGTTGCAGATCGGCAAGGGCGCGCAAATCGTCCGCTCCGCCGGTACTTCAGCCACCTTGCTGGCAAGAGAAGGTACTTACGCTCAGGTTCGTATGCGTTCCGGTGAGGTCCGCAAGGTCCATATCGAATGTCGCGCGACTCTGGGTCAGGTGGCTAACGAAGAGCACAGCCTGCGCCAACTCGGCAAAGCCGGGGTCAAGCGCTGGATGGGTATTCGGCCGACCGTTCGCGGTGTGGTCATGAACCCGGTCGACCACCCTCACGGTGGTGGTGAAGGCAAGACCGGCGAGGGCCGTCACCCTGTCGATCCTTGGGGTAATCTGACCAAGGGTTACCGTACCCGTAACAACAAGCGCACGCAGGTCATGATCGTGTCGCGTCGCAAGAAGTAAGGGGAAGGTCAATGACTCGCTCACTCAAAAAAGGTCCCTTTGTCGACCATCATTTGGTAGCCAAGGCCGACAAGGCCATTGCCACCAAAGACAAAAAGCCGATCAAGACATGGTCACGTCGCTCTATGGTTTTGCCCGAATTCATCGGACTGACTATTGCTGTGCACAACGGCAAGCAACACGTGCCGGTCTACATCACCGATCAAATGGTTGGTCACAAGCTTGGCGAGTTCGCTTTGACGCGAACCTTCAAGGGCCATCCGGCGGACAAAAAAGTCCAGAAGAAATAAGGAGGCGACCATGGAAACACGTGCAACCCTTCGTGGCGTTCGTTTGTCGGTAGACAAAGGCCGCCTTGTCGCAGATCTGATTCGCGGCAAAAAAGTTGATCAGGCTCTGAACATCTTGCAGTTCACGCAGAAAAAAGCTGCTGTGATCATCAAGAAGGTTCTGGAATCTGCCATTGCCAACGCCGAGCACAACGACGGCGCCGACATCGACGAACTGAAGGTGAAAACCATCTTCGTCGAGCAGGGCGCTTCGCTGCGGCGTTTCACCGCCCGCGCTAAAGGGCGTGGCAATCAAATCAGAAAACCCACGTGCCATGTGTACGTGACGGTTGGTAACTGAAAGAGGCCAGGAAGATATGGGACAAAAAATCCACCCAACCGGCTTTCGCCTGTCGATCAGCCGTAACTGGGCTTCTCGCTGGTACGCCAATGACCGTGACTTCGCCGGCATGCTGGCCGAAGATATCAAGGTGCGTGAGTACCTGAAAGCCAAACTCAAGAACGCCTCTGTGTCACGCGTTCTGATTGAGCGTCCTGCCAAAAATGCCCGTATCACTATTTTCTCGGCTCGTCCGGGCGTGGTGATCGGCAAAAAGGGGGAAGACATCGAGAACCTCAAGCGTGAACTCGGGCGACAACTCGGCGTACCAGTGGCCGTTAACATCGAGGAAGTGCGTAAGCCGGAAATCGATGCCAAATTGATTGCCGACAGCATCACGCAGCAACTTGAAAAGCGGATCATGTTCCGCCGTGCCATGAAGCGCGCCATGCAAAACGCGATGCGCTTGGGTGCTCTGGGCATCAAGATCATGTCGTCTGGACGGCTTAACGGGATTGAAATCGCACGCTGCGAGTGGTACCGCGAAGGTCGCGTGCCGCTTCATACCTTGCGCGCGGACATCGACTACGGCACTTCTGAAGCCAAGACTACCTATGGCGTAATCGGCGTCAAGGTCTGGGTTTACAAGGGTGACACCTTGGGTCGTAATGATCTGCCAGCCGTTGTTGAGCCCCGTTCTGACGAAGAGCGCCGTCCGCGTGGTCCGCGTCGCGACGCACCGCGCCCAGGTGCGGATCGCGCAGCGCCTCCGCGCGGCGTACGTCGGCCCCTGGCTGGCAATGTTGCCCCTGCCGATGGCAGTGACAAACCGGCAGAGGCCATTGGAGCCGATGCAAACAAACCCGCCGTTAAGCGCGTCCGCAAGATAGTCGCGCCAGGTACTGTAGGCAGCGTTGGCGCTGCGGCAGCTGACGGTAAAGGAGAATAACTATGCTGCAACCCGCTCGTCGCAAATACCGTAAAGAGCAAAAAGGCCGTAACACCGGCATTGCGACCCGAGGCAGCTCGGTCGCATTTGGTGATTTCGGTCTCAAATGCACGGACCGCGGCCGCTTGACTGCTCGTCAAATTGAAGCCGCTCGTCGTGCCATTTCCCGCCACGTTAAACGGGGTGGTCGAATCTGGATTCGCGTGTTCCCGGACAAGCCAATTTCGCAAAAGCCTGCAGAGGTTCGCATGGGAAACGGCAAGGGCAATCCCGAGTATTACGTGGCTGAAATCCAGCCCGGCAAGATCGTGTTTGAAATTGTTGGTGTCCCAGAAGAGTTGGCTCGTGAGGCGTTTCGCCTTGCAGCTGCAAAGCTACCCCTCAGGACCACTTTTGTGGCCCGAATGATTGGCCAGTAATCATTATGAATACTTCTGAACTCCGCCAAAAAGATGTGGCCGGTCTGCAAAGCGAGGTCAAGTCCTTGCAAAAAGCCCATTTCGGACTGCGTATGCAAAAAGCTACGCAGCAACTTAACAACACCGCTACGCTGCGCGCAACGCGCCGCGACATTGCTCGCGCCAAGACTATTCTTGTCGAGAAGCAAAGCGCTGCAAAATCCGCCACATAAGGAGCGATACATGACGGAAGCTAAAAAATCCCTCAAGCGCACCTTGGTCGGCAAGGTGGTCAGTGACAAGCGTGCAAAAACCGTGACGGTGCTCATCGAGCGCCGGGTCAAGCACGAGCTCTATGGCAAGATCGTCGGAAAGTCCAGCAAGTACCACGCCCATGACGAAAAGGGTGAATACAAAATGGGCGACCTGATCGAAATCACCGAGATCCGGCCGATTTCCAAGACCAAAAACTGGGTCGTGACCCGCTTGGTGGAAAAAGCCGCTGCGGTTTAAGCCTAAACAGGCTCTAGCCTGCAGGCTCGCGAAAAACGGCTCACAATGTGAGCCGTTTTCAGTGGTTTTACCTCTCACACAACTTAACAACAGGAGTCACGCATGATCAAAGTAGGCGATACCCTTCCGGCCGCAACGCTGATGGAATACGTGGAGGTCGAAGGCAATGGATGCAGCATTGGCCCCAATCCAGTGGATGTCAGCAAAGCCACAGCAGGCAAGACCATCGCCTTGTTTGCGCTGCCTGGCGCCTTCACCCCAACCTGCTCTGCCAAGCATGTCCCCGGTTATGTGGCTGGCTTTGATGAATTGACCGCCAGCGGCGTGGACGAGATCTGGTGCGTTAGCGTCAATGACGCCTTCGTCATGGGCGCGTGGGCACGTGACCTGAAATCGGCTGGCAAAGTCCGGATGTTGGGCGATGGCGATGCCGCTTTCACCAAGGCCACTGGGCTGACGCTGGACTTGACCGGGCGTGGCATGGGCCTGCGTAGCAACCGCTATTCCATGCTGATCAAGGACGGCAAAGTGGCAACGCTCAACATCGAGGCTCTGGGAAAATTTGAGGTTAGCGACGCCGCCACTATGTTGGCTCAAGTCAGGGTCTGAGCGACTGACTCGGGTATGCCTAAGTATTGCCACCTAGAGGCGGTACTTAGAGCTCGACCCTGAGGTAATGGGCCCCGGCGATGGGGTTGTGGTAGTAGGGCGGGATTTCTTCGAACCCCAGGTCGACGTACATGGCCCGGGCGCTTTCCATGTCGTCTAGCGTGTCGAGCAGTACGCAGCTGTAGCCAGCCTGCCTGGCCATGTCCAGGATGGCCTCTGCCAACGCGCGGCCTATACCCAGCCCGCGGAAGGCTTGGCGTACATACAGGCGTTTCATTTCACAGGCATTGGCGTAATCAGAGCTGTCAAGCGGGCGCAGGGCGCAGCACCCCGCCCACTGGCCCTCACAACGCGCTAGCAGCAGCGATCCACGAGGGGCTGCGTAATCGCCGGGCAGGTCCCTCAATTCCGAATCGAAGCCCTGGAAGCACAAATCGTGTTGTAAGCCAGCTGCGTACTCTGTAAAAAGTGCGCGGGCGGTGTCCAGTTCAGACGGGCTGGTCGCCAAGCCCAGTTCTAAGCCAAGGGCTCTACCAGGGTTGCTTGTGCCCACCTAGCCCACCAACTTCAGCAAAGCCGCCACGGTACCGGCACAGCCTAGCAGAACCGCTGCTGCCAACATGCGTGAGCGGGCATCGTCCCGCGATGCAGGCTGTGGGGATGGGCTGTTGGTGTCGCCGACAAGCATGGGCCTGATCAGATCTTTTTTCCGCTTGATGCGATAAAAGACGATGGCACCTATGTGCAGCACCACCAGGAACAGAACCATCAATTTGCCGATCTCTTTGTGGTAGTAAGTCAGTTGGCTGACCAAGGCGCCCGAAGCCAGCTTGCTCAAGGGGCCCACAGCGGCGATTTCATCGTCACTGAACAGGCCGGTGGCAACCTGCAGCAGCAGCAGGCCCAAGATGGCGAACACGGAAAGCGCGCCGAGCGGGTTATGACCGAGGGGCGGTACGCCATCAGCCTGACCGCGGATATAACGCAGCAAGCGCGCGGGTGAGTACAGGAAAGTTGAAAAGCGCGACCAGTGGCCGCCGAAAAATCCCCAAAGCAGACGGAACAACAACAGGGTCAGAACGCTGTAGCCAAACCGGAAGTGCCATTCCATGGCGTTACCGCCAATTTGAGCTGTGGTCACAAGGCCAATGATGCAGACCACCAAGGCCCAGTGAAACAGGCGGGTGGGCAGATCCCAGACCCTGACAAGGTACGATTTCATGGGGGTAACGCTCCTTTAAAAAGTTTGGGTTTCTTCTGGGCTGGCTTAAAGCCGGCGGCCAGACCGTAAAGTGACTCAGTGTTTTCCCTAGTTTGTGGCGCAGAGCAGAACTTTTCGGAAACCAGTAGTTCAAAATAACTGGATTGGCTGCACAAAAGTCGGTCACTGCAAACACCCACATAGGAAAGCTCATGAAAAATATCGCCTCTTTCATCCTCGCTGCAGCCGCGATTACGCTGTCCGCACCGGCTTCGGCCCAATTTGCCAAGCCCGAAGATGCCATCAAGTATCGCAAGGCTTCCCTGACCGTGATGGCGACTCATTTTGGCCGCGTGGCTGCTATGGCGAACGGACGGGTGCCGTTTGACGCCAAGGCCGCGGCTGACAATGCCACCATCGCCGAGGCAATGTCCAAACTGCCCTGGGCCGCCTTCGTCGAGGGCAGCGACAAGGGGGACACCAAAGCCAAGGTAGACATCTGGAGCGACAGCGCCAAATTCAAAGACGCCAACGAAAAAATGCAGGGTGAGATGAGCAAGCTCGCTGTGGCGGCCCGGACAGGCAGCATGGACAACATCAAGGCGGCGGTCGGCGCCACGGCAGGTACATGCAAGGCCTGTCACGATGTGTTCCGCAAGGATTGACGTCGTCTAGCTGCTGAAGGTTTGCTATGGTAATCATAGCTAACCTTCGAATAGTAGCGCGGCCTAAGGGTCGATTTCATCAAAATTAAGTGCTCTGCTAGGCCCATGTCATTGGGGGTCATGACTTGGCAAGAAGAGTCTCCAGCAGCTTGTGTAGCTCGGCAAAATCTGGAGGGCCGACGTAACGCTTGACGATCTTGCCTTGCTGGTTGACCAAGTAACTGGTGGGGGTGAGCTGCACGTCGCCCCACTGGTGAGCCACCAGACCGGTGTTGTCAATGGCCACCTGAAACGGCAGTTGTCGCGTCTGAGTGAAGTTGACGACTGAACTGGGCGGGTCATAGCGCATGGCGACAGCGACAGTGTCATAACCTTTTGCATGGAACTTGTCGTAAGCGGCGACAAGCCGCGGCATCTCGGCGACGCAGCTGGTGCAGCTGGTGGCCCAAAAATTGACCAGAGTGACCCGTCCCTTGAAGTCGGCGCTGCTACGGGTGGAGCCATCAAGCAGTACAAACGTTGAAATGGGGGCTGCTTTGGAGCCTAAACCCTGGTACAACCCTGGCCCAAGGACTGCGACGGCGGTGGAGGCGGCAAGCAGGTAAAGTGGTTTCATGAGCAGATGGAGCGGTCTCAGCGCTCAAGTTTAAGCCCATTGGGCGCAGGGCAGATAATGCCACCATGACTCATCTTTCACTTGTCGCTTTGATGCTGCTCGCTCTGGCGCTTGGTGCCTGCAGCCCCAAGTTCAACTGGCGGGAGGTGCGGCTGGAACAAAGTGGTGTCGCACTGTTGTTTCCGTGCAAGCCCGATACCCATGTGCGTCAAGTCGAGCTCGATGGCCAGGTGCTGAACATGACGCTATCCGGCTGCAGCGCCGGCGATGCCAGCTTTGCATTGGCGTACGCCAGGCTGGAGGAGGGTAGCCCGCCGGGTCCGTTATTGCAGCGTTGGCGCGAGTTGACTTTGAGTAACCTTGGTGCCCAGGGCGTCAAAGAGATGGCCTACCCATTACCAGGCGCCCGCAGTGATGCGCAGTCGGTACGTCTTGGGGCGACCGGTCGCAGGCCCGACGGCAGCAGCCTGGTGGCGCAGACCTTTTGGTTCACCCAGGACCGCTGGGTCTACCAGGCCAGTGTCCTGGCTGAGCGGCCCCGCGAAGACGAGGTGGATACCTTCTTGACGAGCATCCGTCTCCCATGATGGCCGACCTCACGCTGACACGCCATACCGCGATCAAGGTGTTTTTGGCCTTTGCCCTGGCGTATTTTTTATCGGCACTCATTCGCGCCATCACCGCCACCCTGTCACCCACCCTGACGCAGGAATTCGCGCTGACGGCCGGAGATCTTGGCCTGCTTGCGGGCGGCTATTTCCTTGGGTTTGCCGCCACACAACTGCCCTTGGGCGCCTGGCTGGACCGGCATGGCCCGAAAAAAGTGATTCTTTGGTTTCTGGCCGTTGCAGTGCTGGGATGCGTGGCGTTTTCACTGGCCACCAGTTTTGTCGGCCTGCTGGCGGCCCGCATTCTGTGCGGTATAGGGGTTAGCGCTTGTTTGATGGCGCCCCTGACTGGCTATCGGCGCTGGTTTGACCCCAGCACCCTGCTGCGAACCAACTCCTGGATGCTGATGACCGGCTCAATGGGTATGGTCGCTTCCACCTTGCCGGTGCAGTGGCTGATGCCGGTGATCGGTTGGCGTCCTATGTTCTGGGGCTTGGCTGCCCTGGTACTGCTGTCCATGCTCCTGATCAGCGCGCAAGTGCCGGCTTGGGGCGCCGTGACCCCGACCGCCGCTACCCCGGCACCGGATGCGCCGAGGCCTAGCTATGCGGAAGTCTGGCGAAATCCCTATTTCCGTCAACTGCTTCCGCTGGCCTTCTTCAGTTACGGTGGCCTGGTGGCCATGCAGACGCTGTGGGCGGCGCCTTGGATGACCAAGGTCGCCGGTTACAGCGCCTTGGAGGCGGCTGCTGGGCTGTTCTGGATCAACGTGGCGATGCTGCTGACCTTTTGGACCTGGGGGTTGATCAATCCCTGGTTAGCCCGCCGGGGCTGGCATACCGATCGGCTGGTGACCGTGGTTTTGCCCTTCAGTTTCGTGGTTCTTGCTGTAATTATCATAGCTGCTCAGCCAACGCTGGCGTGGTCTGGGCTGCTGTGGGCCCTGTACTGCGTGTGCTGCACAGTGGTCTCCTTGACGCAGCCGGCGGTCGGGATGGCCTTTGCGCCGGCAATGGCCGGTCGGGCGCTCTCGGCCTATAACCTGGTGATTTTCTCTGGTGTGTTTGCGGTGCAGTGGGGCGTCGGTTTGGGTATCGATGCCTTGCGCAGCCTGGGGCTGCCTGAGCTGCTTGCCTTTCAGCTGACGATGGGTTTGTTTTTGCTGAGTTGCATCGCGTCCTACCTCTATTTTTTGTTGCCCAGACGCCATAATTCATCCCGTTGACACCATGAACAACGGCATTCTCATCATTGCTCACGCCCCGCTGGCCAGCGCCTTGCGTCAGTGCGTGATGCACGTGTTTGCGGATGCCGAACCCGCGCTCGCTGCCTTTGACGTCCAGCCCAACGTGCCGCCAGAGGAAACCCTGGCGGCAGCTTCGTTGGCGCTTGACCTGCTGGGCACAACGAACACCCTGGTATTGACCGACATGTTTGGCGCGACACCCTGCAATGTGGCCCACAAGTTGATTGACGGCGTGCACGCCAAGTTGGTGGCGGGCGTCAACCTGCCGATGCTGCTTCGCTGTGTCACTTACCGCCACGAAGCCCTGGACGCCTTGGTGGCGCGGGCGCTTGCCGGCGGGACCCAGGGGGTCATGCAGGTGGCAGTGACGGCGCCGCAAAACCAAATGAGGAAGACCCATGATCAAAACCAGCACGACCATCAGCAATAAGCTCGGGCTACATGCCCGCGCTTCAGCGAAGCTGACCAAGCTGGCCGGCAGTTTCCCCTGCGAGGTGTGGCTCTCGCGGGGGGAGCGGCGGGTCAATGCCAAAAGCATCATGGGGGTGATGATGCTGGCGGCCGGTCTTGGCAGCAAGATCGAGATTGAGACTGCGGGTGAGCGTGAGCAGGACGCACAGGACGCCCTTTTGGCCCTGATCGCCGACAAGTTCGGAGAGGGTGAGTGACTTTTTCCATCCATGGCCTGGCAGTCGCCCGTGGCATTGCTATCGGGCGGGCGGTGCTGGTGGCCTCGAGCCGCGTCGACGTGGCGCACTATTTCATTGCGCCAACGCAGGTTGAGGCAGAGATTGACCGGGTGCGGCGTGGCCGCAATGCGGTGGTTGATGAGATCCATCGCTTGCAGGCCAGCATCGTCCATATGGGCCCGAAGGAAGCGCCGCAGGAACTGACGGCCTTGCTGGACGTGCATTTGATGCTGCTGGACGACGACGAACTCATCGGCGGTGTCAAGCGCTGGATCACCGACAGGCTCTATAACGCCGAATGGGCCCTGACCACCCAGTTGGAGGTGATCGGCCGCCAGTTTGACGAAATGGAAGACGAGTACCTGCGTGAGCGCAAGGCCGACCTAGAGCAGATCACAGAAAAAGTCTTGCGTGCCATGAAAGGTATTGGTTCGACCGTGGTGCCGCCGCCGGTGCGCGCTGCGCGCAAAACGGCGCAGCAGGACCTGCTGCTTGATGACACGGTGGATGTGCCACTGATTCTGGTGGCGCACGACCTGTCGCCGGCTGACATGCTGCAATTCAAGCAAAGCGTGTTTGCGGGCTTTATCACCGATGTTGGCGGCAAGACCTCTCACACGGCGATCGTAGCCCGCAGCTTGGATATTCCGGCGGTGGTCGGCGCTCGCCTGTCAAGTCAGTTGGTGCGCCAGGACGACTGGGTCATTATTGACGGCGATGCCGGCGTGGTGGTGGTCGATCCTTCACCGATCATTTTGGCCGAGTATGGTTTCAAACAGCGCCAGGGTGAACTCGAGCGCGGCCGCCTGTCTCGCCTGTTGCACACACCGGCGGTCACCTTGGACGGGCACAAAATTGAGCTTCTTGCCAATATTGAGATGCCCGAAGACGCGGCGGGTGCACTGAAGGTCGGCGCCGTTGGCGTGGGGCTGTTTCGCAGCGAATTTCTGTTCATGGGTCGCCAGGGGCGCCTGCCAGACGAGGAAGAGCAGTACCAGGCTTACCGGCGAGCCATTGAGGGCATGCGGGGCCTGCCGGTCACTATTCGCACCGTCGACGTCGGGGCTGACAAGCCGCTGGACAGCTCGCTCCGGGACGATGCACATCTAAATCCCGCGCTGGGCTTGCGCGCCATTCGCTGGAGCCTGGCCGACCCGGCCATGTTCCTGACTCAGCTGCGCGCCATATTGCGGGCGGCCGCCTTTGGCAAGGCTAAATTGATGATTCCCATGCTGGTGCATGCGAGTGAAATTCGCCAGACCCTGGCGTTGGTGGACCATGCGCGGGCCGAGCTCGATAACCGGGGCGTGGCCTATGGTCCGGTGGAGGTGGGGGCGATGATCGAGATTCCGGCCGCAGCGCTCACGCTCAAGGTGTTCCTGAAGTACTTCGACTTCCTCTCCATCGGCACCAATGACCTGATCCAGTACACGCTGGCCATCGACCGGGCGGATGAATCGGTGGCGCACCTGTACGACCCGATGCACCCCGCCGTGTTGCGACTGGTGGCCGGAACCATTGCCGAAGCCCAGGCGCAGGGTAAAGATGTGAGCGTGTGCGGTGAGATGGCCGGCGACACCACGCTTACCCGCTTGCTGCTGGGCTTGGGACTGCGCAGTTTTTCGATGCACCCGGCGCAAATTTTGGCGGTCAAGCAGGAGATTCTGCGCGCCGACACCGCCAAGCTGGCGCCTTGGGCACAGCAGGTGCTGGCCGACGACGAACCCGGCTATCGGGTGGGCAGGGTCTAGAACCTAGGCAGCTCCGGGTGCTTGATCTGCCCGGCGCGCACCAGCATCTTGCCGTACTCGGCGCAGCGCTGCAGGGTGGGGATGACCTTTCCAGGGTTGAGCAGTCCTTTGGGGTCGAAAGCCCGTTTGACGCCAAACATCTGCTCGTTCTCGGTTGCTGAGAACTGCACGCACATTGAATTGAGCTTTTCCACGCCAACGCCGTGCTCGCCCGTGACGGTGCCACCCATCGCCACACTGGTTTCAAGAATGTCGGCGCCAAACAGTTCACAGCGTCGCAATTGGTCCGGGTCATTGGCGTCGAACATGATCAGCGGGTGCAGATTACCGTCGCCCGCATGGAACACGTTGGCGCAGCGCAGTTGGTACTTTTTTTCCATCTGCTGGATCGCCAGCAGGATATCGGCCAGGCGCTTGCGGGGAATGGTGGAGTCCATGCACATGTAGTCGGGGCTGATGCGGCCGCTGGCCGGGAAGGCGTTTTTGCGCCCGCTCCAGAACCTCAGGCGCTCGCTCTCGTCCCGACTAACCGTAATGGCCGTGGCGCCACAGCGGCGCAGCACGGCGCTCATGCGGCCAATTTCTTCCTCGACCTCTTCAGGTGTGCCGTCGCTCTCGCACAGCAGGATGGCTTCGGCGTCGAGGTCATAGCCGGCGTGCACAAAGTCTTCAACGGCGGCAGTCATGGGTTTGTCCATCATTTCCAGCCCGGCCGGAATGATGCCAGCCGCGATCACCGCCGCCACAGCATCGCCAGCCTTGCGCATGTCGTCAAAGCTGGCCATGATGCAGCGCGCCAGTTGCGGCTTGGGGACCAGCTTGACGGTGACTTCGGTGGTCACCGCCAGCATGCCCTCCGAGCCGACCACGATGCTCAACGTGTCAAGCCCAGGGCTGTCAAGCGCCTCCGAGCCAAACTCGATGGCTTCGCCCTCAATGGTGAAGCCGCGCACCCTGAGCACGTTGTGCAGCGTCAGGCCGTATTTCAGGCAGTGCACGCCGCCCGAGTTCTCGGCCACATTACCGCCAATCGTGCAGGCGATCTGGCTCGATGGGTCGGGCGCGTAGTACAGGCCGTGGGGTGCGGCGGCCTCGCTGATCGCGAGGTTGCGCACGCCGCATTGCACTCGGGCCGTACGCGCCAGCGGGTCGATCGCCACAATCTGGTTGAACTTGGCCAGAGACAGTGTCACGCCCAGGCGGTGCGGCATAGCACCGCCCGACAGGCCGGTGCCGGCGCCGCGCGCCACAACGGGGACATCAAGGGCGTGGCAGGTGCGCAGCACCGCCTGCACCTGGGCTTCAGTCTGAGGCAAGGCCACCACCAGCGGGCGCTCACGGTAGGCTGTGAGGCCGTCGCATTCGTAAGGGGTGGTGTCTTCCCGGTTCCAGAGCAGTTGATGGACAGGCAAATGAGCCTGTAACCCGCGTACGATCTCGGCCTGACGCTCTGATCTTTGTAGCAATGCCTGTTGATCAGGCTTCAAGGCAGCGTTCATAGTGGTGGTGTGCTGGGTCGGGGTTGAAGGGTTTGGATGTCTGGACCGGGGCAAACCAGCATCACTGCCACTTTAGAACAAAGCTGGGGCCCCTGGCGTGAGAAATTTTGCAGCCGACCGTGAAAACCTGTTTGATTTAAAAATGATAGCTACAACCCTAGGTGGGACAAGGGCTAGAGCCTGATTTGACTCTAAGTCAGGCCAGGCTCTTCTTCAACCAGTCGGCAAAGGCGGCACACTCCCAACGGTCCATCATGCCCGTGCGCCAGCACAGGTAGTGGGCATGCGGGCTGGGCACCGTCTGGCTGTAGACCGGGTTGGCGGCCAGTCGCACCAGAGCGCCACGCTCCAGCCAGGGCGAGCCCAGTCGCAGCCGGACCAATGCCACGCCCATGCCGGCGGCGGCGGCATCGCACATCAGGCCAATGTCATTGAACTGCGAGCCCTCGGTCGGCTCGGGCCAGTCCAGGTGCTGCGCGGCAAACCAGGTGCGCCAGGGCTCCAGCGGACTGCGCAGCAGGCTCACGCCCTCCAGATCTGCCGCCAGGGCAAACGGCCCGTGCTCGCGAACAAAAGCCGGTGAGGCCAACGGCGTGACCTCATCCTTGAAGAGCACCACGTGCTCCACATCCGCATAGCGGCCGGTGCCAAAGCGGACCATCAGGTCGGCGTCCTCGGCCACCACGTCGAGCAGCGGGATCGACACCTGCAGCGTCAGGTCGATCTCAGGGTAGGCTTCGGTGAACTGGCGCAGGCGTGGGATCAGGATGGAGCGGGCAAAGGTGGGCGTCACGGCCAATCGCAGCTTGCGCTTGCCGGGGGCTGCCTCAGAGCTGGGAAATTTTTGCAGCGCTGCCAGCCCCTCGCGCACATGGGCCAGGTACTCGCTGCCCTCAGATGTCAGAGAAAAATCGGCTCGGCCAAACAGACGGGTACCGATAATTTGCTCGAGCTGTCGGACCCTGTGGCTCACCGCGCTGGGTGTCACAAACAACTCCTCGGCCGCCTGCGTCACGCTGCGCAGCCGGGCCAGTGCCTCAAAGGTCAACAGGCACTGAATTGGGGGGATGCGGGTGGCGGTCATGGGGGTATTTTCCCACCTGACTGGCCACGGGGGTACTTAGTACAATGGTCAGCTGTTTTCTACCCGTTGGCCCCCATGTCAAACCGTCTTGCCGTGCTGCCGCAATACCTGCTGCCAAAGCAGGCGCTGACCTGGCTGGCCGGCAAAATCGCCAGTGCCCGCGCCGGCACCTGGACCACAGCACTGATCACCTGGTTTATCGGGCGTTACCAGGTCAACATGACCGAAGCCGCCAACCCCGATCCGGCCAGCTACGCCAGCTTCAACGCATTCTTCACCCGCGCGCTGCGGGCCGATGCCCGGCCACTGTCGCCGTCGGCCTTGATTTGCCCTGTGGATGGCGCCATCAGCCAGTTCGGAGGCATTGAGCGCGACCGAATTTTTCAGGCCAAGGGCCACGACTACACCTGTGCCGCGCTGCTTGGCGGAGATGCTGCGTTGGCCGCGCCCTTTGTGGATGGCCTGTTTGCCACCCTGTACCTGAGCCCCCGGGATTACCACCGTATTCACATGCCTTGTGACGGGCGTTTGACCCGCATGGTGCACGTGCCGGGTGATTTGTTTTCGGTTAACCCGACCACGGCGCGTGGCGTTCCCGGGCTGTTTGCCCGCAATGAGCGTGTGGTGTGCCTGTTTGAGTCGGCGCATGGCCCGTTTGCGCTGGTGCTGGTGGGCGCCACCATTGTTGGCAGCATGGCCACGGTCTGGCATGGCGTTGTCAACCCACCGCGTCCCGGCGAGGTGCGCACCTGGCATTACGAGCAGGCGCCCGTGGCTCTGCGCCAAGGCGACGAAATGGGGCGCTTTTTGCTGGGCTCCACCGTGGTGCTGCTGTTCCCCCAGGGGTCGCTGGGTTTCAACCCGGCTTGGGCGCCGGGCCGGCCGATCCGGCTGGGCGAGGCCATGGCCGACACGGCTCACTAAACCAACATCACGAACAAGGAGCTCGGCCATGGCCTACCAATACATTCTGGTTAGTACGGAGGGTAGTATCACCACCGTCACCCTGAACCGCCCCGACAAGCGCAACGCCCTTAGCCTGCCGCTGATGCTGGAGCTTACCGAGGCGCTGCAGGCCGTTGGACGCAGCGCGGCGCGCGGCGTGATCCTGGCCGCCAACGGCCCGGTGTTCAGTGCGGGCCACAACTTCGGCGACATGGCCGGCGCCAGCCTGGCGCAGGCTCGCGAGCTGTTTGCCGTCTGCACCCGCATGATGGACACCCTGCAGGCACTGCCGCAACCGGTGATCGCCCGGGTACACGCCCTGGCCACAGCGGCCGGCTGTCAGCTGGTGGCCACCTGTGACCTGGCCATTGCCGCCGACACCGCCGGTTTTGCCATTCCCGGTGGCAAGGCCGGGCTGTTTTGCCACACCCCGCTGGTGGCCGTGGCGCGCAACATTGGCCGCAAGCGCGCGCTGGAAATGGCCATGACGGGTGATGCCATCGACGCCACCACCGCCGCTGACTGGGGGCTGATCAACCGCGCCGTGCCGCCGGACCAGCTCGAGGCGGCCACGCTGGACCTGATCAACCGCGCCACCCGCGGCAGTAGCGAGTCTAAAGCGATGGGCAAGCAGGGTTACTACCGCCAGATGGAGCTGGCGCAGCCACAAGCCTACGCCTTGGCCAGCGAAATCATGGCCGCCGGCGCATTGACAGCGGATGGGCAGGAAGGCATTGCCGCCTTTTTGGAGAAACGGCCAGCGCACTACCGCTGAGGTCCGGCTCGCCGGCCTATAGCAGCAGCAAGTTGTCAGCGGTCGCGCCGACAACCGTGCTCAGCGCCACGCGGTGGTCCAGCGTGGCCAGGCAACCCCCCCGGGCGACGACCATTGCCAGCAGATAAACATCGGTGATTTGGTTGTGGCCCAGCACGCGGGACCAATTGACAAGGCCGTCGGCCCGCAAGGAAAGCGAGTCTGGCCAGAACGCATGGTCAAGGTCGGCGCAAATCGACTGAAGTTTGTTGCGCACGGTCTCGATACCAACCGGCCCGTAGCGGCTGTAGGCGGGCAGGTTGAGCACCCGGATCACACCGTTTTCCACCAGTGGACAACTGGCAATCTGCACCTGGGGTTGACTCACCAGCGCGAGGGCCTGTGCATGGTGCACGTGCGCCTCGTCCAGCAACGCGACCCAGACATTGACATCGAGCAAGTAGCGCACGGGTCAGATGCCCTCTTGGTCCAGCAGATCGCGAACATGTTCGGTCGTGATGATTTCATCGCGTGCCGGGAGCAGCGCGTACTTGCTCTTCACGGGCATCGCCTGGCGTAAAGGCGCGCCTCGGCTGCGAATGCCATCGCGAGCCAGCCTTGAAATGGCTTCTCCGATTGAAATGCGTTGTCGCTGCGCCTCTGAGCGTGCGAAGGCAAAAACATCGTCGTCTAAGGCTAATGTGGTTCTCATAGATGCACGATAGCATCAAAACATCAATCTAGCATCAAAAATAACATTGAATTCCCCGTACCGGCGCTCCGGTATCACTTGACGCGGCCAGCGCTTGGAGTCAATAATGAGTCATTAGCGAATCATTGTTTCTCTAATGAAACAAACACCCTGATTGACCCAAAGGCCTTGTATGACAACCGGCGCCGACGCAGAAACCACCTGGCACGAGGTCGCCACCCTGGCCCAGCTGGACCCCGATTTCCCGATAGGCGTTGAGGTTCAGGGCCAGAAGATTGGTCTGTTTCTGCTGGGTGAGGCCGTGCACGCCGTCGAAGACGTGTGTCCGCATGCCTATGCCTTGCTGTCCCAGGGCTTTCAGGAAGACGGCGTGATTGAGTGCCCATTGCACGCAGCGCGCTTTGACATTGCCAGCGGCAAGTGCCTGACCGAGATCGGCCAGCGCGACCTGCATTGCTTCCCGGTGCGGGTTCAGCAGGGTCGCGTCCAGCTGCAGCTTCAGCGGCAAGCCAAGGACAGCGCGTGAGCAAGCCGGCCATTGAGTTCAGCGGCGTCTCCAAGCGCTTTGCGGCGCGCGGCCGCTCCAGCGAGGTGCTGGCGGTCACTGATGTCAGTTTTGCCGTTCAGCCGGGCGAAGTGGTGTCCATCATCGGCCCTTCAGGCTGCGGCAAGAGCACGCTGCTCAACATGGGCTCGGGGCTGGCCAAGCCCAGTGCCGGCGCAGTGCGTGTGGATGGCGAGTTGGTGGCTGGGCCCAACGCCCACGTTGCCTTTATGCTGCAAAAAGACTTGCTGATGCCTTGGCGCACCATTTCACAAAACATCGAGTTCGGCCTGGAACTGCGCGGGGTGGCCGCAGCCGAACGGGCCCGCGTATCCGCACAGCTGCTGCAGCAGTGCCACCTGGACGGTTTTGGCAGGCACTACCCGCACCAACTCTCTGGCGGTATGCGTCAGCGCGCGGCTCTGGCCCGCACCCTGGCGGTGGACCCGCTGGTGCTCTTGATGGACGAGCCCTTTTCTGCGCTCGACGCCCAGACCAAGATGATCTTGCAGCAGGACCTGGCGCAAACTGTGGCGCAGCAGGGCAAGACGGTGCTGTTCATCACCCATGACCTGGCCGAAGCGGTGGCGCTGTCGGACCGCATCCTGGTGATGAGCGAGCGGCCTGGCACCATCGTTGAGCAGATCACGGTGAACCTGCCAGAGCGGCACAACCCGATGAAACGTCGCAAGCAGGATGAGCTTGGCCGCCTGGTGGCCCAGTTGATGGACCTGCTCAAGCTCGACGCCAGCACCGACGTGCACTGAGTGCCACGCAGACCTCGCCCCTTTTTTCTGTCCTTCCCTATTTAACCCCGGAGAACGCCATGTCACCTTTCACTCTGTCTGCCACCCGCCGCGCCTGTTTGGCTGTCCTTAGCGTGGGTGCATTGCTGGCCCCCCTGGCAGCACATGCCCAACTGCAAAAAATCACCTATCTGCTGCCGGCTCCAGGTACGTTGCCGGCCTTTGGTCCTTGGATGCTGGCGCAGGCCAAGGGCTACTACGCGGCTGAAGGCCTGGAGGTCGAATTTGTCACCGGCCGGGGCGGTGTGGATGTGGCCAAGCAGGTCGGCGCAGGCAATGCAGTGATTGGCGGTGCCATTGGCGACACGCCCATCATTGCGCGGGCTCAGGGCATTCCGGTCAAGGCCGTGGCGGTGCTGGGTTCTGGCTCTTTGATGCAACTGGTCAGTCATAAAGACGAACGCATTGACAGCCCGCGCGAGCTGCGCGGCAAAACGGTGACGGTGCTGGCCTATACCGACACCACTTACTACGCGCTGTTGGGCATGATGGCCAAAGTTGGCCTGACCAAGAATGACGTCAATATCCAGGCCGCCGGCCCGGCCGGCGTCTGGCAGCAGTTTGCCAGCAAGAAGGCCAGTGCCATGGCTGGCGTCCCCGAGTGGACGGTCAGCGCCATGGACGCCGGGGCGCAGGTCAACATTCAGCCGGCAGACACCTATTTCAAGAGCATGGCTCAGGCCATTCTGGCCTCTGACGACACCATCCAAAAGAACCCGCAACTGATCCAGAAGCTGGTGCGCGCCACACTCAAGGGCATGAAGGACATCATGGCTGACCCCAAAGCCGCCACCCTGGCCTATGTCAACCATGTGCCGATGCACAAGGGCAAAGAGGCTTCGATCCAGAAAGCTTTCGAGATGTACAACGAGTACGTCTATGAAAGCCAGAAGGTGCCCGGTCTGATGGACGAGGCCCGCCTGAGCGAGTTGCAAAAGTTTTATGTGGCCAATGGCATCGTCCCCAAAGAAGCTGCGCTCAGCGATTTGTTCACCAACCAGTTCGTGCTGGGCAAGTGAGCCGGCCTGAGCCGACAACGCCATGAGCCCGCAGAACGAAGGCCTTGTCACCACCGGCTGGAGCCTGGCCGTGTTGGCGCTGTTCCTGCTGGCCTGGCAATTTATGCCCGGGCTGGTCGGGGTGCCTGAGTTCGTCCTTCCGCCGCCCACTCGGGTGGGCGCGGAGGCGGTGCGCATCTGGCAGACCGAACGCCTGCTGTGGCACGCCGGCATCACCGCGCTTGAGGTGGTGATTGGCTTTGTCCTGGGCGCTCTGCTGGGCGCCATCATTGGCTATGCCTTGGGACTGTGGCCGAGGGTTGAGGCGGTGCTGTCGCCCTACCTGCTGGCGCTGCAAATTGCGCCCAAGGTGGCCTTTGCGCCCCTGTTTGTGATGTGGTTGGGCTACACCATCTACCCCAAGATCCTGGTGGCGGTGCTGATTGTTTTTTTTCCGGTGCTGATCAATGTGCTTTCAGCCATGCGCACCGTCGACGCCGACATGGTCAACCTGGCCCGCTCGTTCTCGGCCACGCGCTGGCAGGTGTTCCGCAACATTGAATACCCCACCACCTTGCCGGCCCTATTCTCTGGCCTGCGCATTGCCAGCACACTGGCGGTGATCGGCGTGGTGGTGGGCGAGCTGGTCGGCGGCAACATGGGCCTGGGCTATATGCTGGTGTTTTTTGAGGGACAGGGCAACACCGCTGCCGTGTTTGTGGTCATCGGCGCGCTGACCGTGATTGGCATAGCCGCCTATTACGCCGTGGTACTGGCTGAGCGCCGCGTCTTGCACTACCTGCCCGGTCCCGACAGCCGTTCGGCTTGAGTCCGATGCACGCGTCCACGAACCCTGAGATCCATCTGGCGGGCCGGCGCGTGCTGGTCACCGGCGGCGCGCGCGGCCTGGGCGAGGCCTTTGCCCGCGCCCTGCTGGCGGCAGGTGCGCGGGTGGTGATCAGCGATGTGCTGCACGACCGTGGCGCCGCGCTGGCCGCTGAACTCGGCCCCAACCTGCATTACCTGCCCATGGACCTGAGTGACCCCGCCGCCATCCGCGCCGGGGTGGACGCCGCCGCGCAGTGGCTGGGCGGGCTGGACGGCCTGGTCAACAACGGTGCCATCACCAACAGCGGCGGTAAAGACATGGCCGACCTCAGTGTGGCCACCTGGGACCAGGTGATGGCGGTCAATGTGCGCGGCACCTGGCTGGCCACCGTGGCGGCGCAGCCGCACCTGGCCGCCAGCGGCAGCGGCCGCGTGGTCAATATCGCCTCTGACACCGCGCTGTGGGGCGCCCCACGCCTGATGGCCTATGTGGCCAGCAAGGGCGCGGTGATGGCCATGACCCGCAGCATGGCGCGCGAGCTCGGTCCCCAATGCATCACCATCAACGCGGTGGCCCCCGGCCTGACCCTGGGCGAATCCACTGAGTACGTGCCGCAAGCGCGGCATGAGCACTACCGAAATGGCCGCGCCATTGAACGCGCGCAGCAGGCCGATGACATCACCCCTGCCGTGCTGTTTTTGCTCTCAAAAGGCAGCGGCTACATCACCGGCCAGGTGTTGCCGGTGAACGGCGGCTTTGTCATGTCCTGAACCCTGAACCTAAACCATGAACCTATCCACCCCCGCCGCCAACCAGCCTGTCTTTAATGAGCGCGGCCTGATGGACGCCACCATCCCGTCGGAAGCCGATATCCAGCGCAGCATGCTGCAGCCGGCCGGTCAGGACTTTGCCGCCTGGCTGGAGAGCCGGGTCGCCCGCTTTGCATCCCGCCGCTACGACTGGGATGCGCTCAAGTTCCAGGCCGACTTTGACCCGCGCTACCGCCGCGCCCAGATGCGCTATGTGGGCACAGGCGGCACTGGCGTGACCAGCGACAACAACACCGTGCCCTCGGCCCATTTCACCTTTTCCACGATGGTGATCCCGGCTGGCCACATCGGCCCCTCGCACATCCACTACGACGTGGAAGAGGTGTTTTTTGTGATGCGCGGGCGCATGAAGATCGTCTGCGAAAAAGACGGCCAGCGCTGGGAGGCCCTGCTGAATGAGCGCGACCTGATCTCGGTACCGCCTGGCGTCTACCGCGAAGAAATCAATGTCGGTGATGAAGACGCGCTGATGTGCGTGATGCTGGGCACGCCCAAGCCCATCACCCCCACCTACCCGCCCGGCAGCGACCTGGCCCGCATCAAGCGCGAGCTGGGGCGCTGAAGCCCGCATGTATCCCCAGGCTCCGATCGTCATTCCCGTGAACGGAGTAACCCAGCCCCCGCCCGTCATTCCCGGGAACGCGGGAATCCAGGCTGTCATGGATCCCCGGGCGTGGCCGGGCATGACGGGTGGCAGGCCGTCCGCTGCCCAGCGCATTGACACGCCGTTGGGCGCCATCGGCTACCGGCAGGCTGGGACGCTGACACGCACACGCCTAATCCTGTTGCACGGCATCGGCTCGGGCTCGGCCAGTTGGGCCGCGCAACTGGCGGCGGTCAAGCCGCACCAACCGGGCCTCCTCGCCTGGGATGCGCCGGGTTATGGCGAGAGCGACGGCCTTAACCTGGCTGATGCGGCCTGGCCCACGGCCACGCACTACGCCGAGCGGCTCTGGGCCTGGCTGGATGCGCTTGGCCTGACGCAGCCGCTGACATTGGTGGGCCATTCCCTGGGCGCGCTGATGGCGGCGCGTGCCGCCGTGCTGCAACCGCAGCGGGTGGCGGCGCTGGTGTTGATGGCGCCGGCCCAGGGCCATGCCCGCTTGGACGCAGCCCAGCGCGAGCGCCTGTTGCACGACCGACTGGCCGCCCTGGCTAATCTGGGGCCCGCCGGCATGGCGCAGCAGCGCGGCGCCGCCATGCTCACGCCAGACGCGCCCACTGAGCTGGTGGCGATGGTGCAGGCGGTGATGGCCCAAATCCAGCCCCTGGGCTACACCCAGGCTGCGCGCATGTTGTCTGGCGGCGACCTGCTGGCCGACCTGGCGCAGCTGCGCTGCCCGGTGCGGGTGGCCAGCGGCAGCGCCGACCGCATCACGCCGCCGGCAGGTTGCCAACAGGTGGCGGCCGCCGCTGGTGTGGCCTGGACCGACCTCGGCCCGGTTGGCCACGCCTGCCCCTTGCAGGCCGGCCCGGCCGTCAATGCCCTGCTGGGTCTGCCGGACGTGGGGGCCACATGAGCAGCGCCGGGCCGTCCCAAGCTGCGAAGGCCCCCTCGGGGGGCAGCGACGTACACGCAGTGACGAGCGTGGGGGCCACATGACCACGGCAGCCGACGAGCGCTACACCGTGCCGGCGCTTCAGCGTGGCTTGGAGCTGCTGGGCTGCTTCAGCCGGCAAACGCCCACACTGAGCGGCGCCGACCTGGCGCGCCAGCTCGGCGTGCCACGCGCCTCGGTGTTTCGCATGCTGCACACGCTGGAGCAAACCGGTTTTGTCGAGCGTGTGGGGGACAGCAGCCATTACCGGCTGGGCCTGGGCGTGCTGCGCCTGGGTTTTGAATACCTGGCGTCCATGGAGCTCACCGAGCACGGTCGCCCGGTGATCGAGGCCCTGCGTGACCAAACCGGTTACTCGGCGCATTTGGTGGTGCGCGATGGGCGCGAGGTGGTGTTTGTGGCCAAGGCGCCCGGGCGCAGCGCGATGTTCCAGTCGATCCAGGTTGGCGCCCGGCTGCCGGCCCATGCCACGGTGCTGGGCCGCCTGCTGTTGGCCGGCCTGAGCCTGGCCGACTTGAACGCCCTGTACCCGGACGCAGCCCTGCCGGTCTATACCGCCCGGACACCCGGTAGCGTGGCCGCACTCAAGGCGCTGATCGACGCCGACCATGCCGCCGGTTACGGCATCAGCCAGGGTGGTTTTGAGACTGGCATCTCGACGCTGGCCGCGCCGGTGTACAACGACCAGGCCGAGGTGGTGGCTGCGGTCAGCATCACGGTGCCGGCGCAACAACTCAGCGACGCCCAGGTGGCGCAGCTGCTGCCGCTGGTGCGCGCCGCCGCCGCTCAGCTGACCCAACGCCTCAGCCACCTACCCACGCGTGGCAAGCAGCCCGCATTTGCCGAACCCCTGACCGCATGACTTTTTCTGATTCCACCAACCCTGCCCCCATGGTCACCGTGGGCGAACTGGTCGCCCGTTTTCTGGAGCAGTGCGGGGTAAAGGTCGCCTTTGGCGTGATCTCTATCCACAACATGCCGATGCTCGATGCCTTGCACCGGCGCGGCCATATCCACTTTGTGCCGGCGCGGGGCGAGGCCGGCGCCTGCAACATGGCCGATGCCGCCGCCCGCGTCAGCGGCACGCTGGGCGTGTGCGTCACCAGCACCGGCACTGGCGCCGGCAACGCTGCCGGGGCGCTGGTGGAAGCACTCACCGCCGGCACCCCGCTGCTGCATCTCACTGGGCAGATTGAATCCGACTTTATCGACCGTGACCTGGGCTTCATCCACGAGGCGCCGGCCCAGTTGGCCATGCTGCAGGCGGTGGGCAAGGCCGCTTTTCGCATCCGCAATGCCGAGACCGCGTTGGCCACTTTGCGTGAGGCGGTGCGCGTGGCCTTCACGCCGCCCTGCGGCCCGGTCAGCATCGAAATCCCGATCGACGTGCAGGCGCGCCTGCTGCCGCTGCCGGCGGACCTGGCCCCGCTGTGGCCCGCGCCGCTGCAGCCGGCCGCAGCCGAGGTGGAGGCCCTGGCCGCCCGCCTGCTGGACAAGCGCCGACCGCTGCTGTGGCTGGGCGGTGGGGCGCGCGGCGCTGGCGCTGCGGTGGCGCGCTTTGTGGCCATGGGCTGGGGCGTGGTGACCTCGGTGCAGGGCCGGGGCATCCTGCCCGAAGACCACCCGGCCAGCCTGGGCGCTTACAACCTGCAAAAACCGGCCGAGGCCCTGTACCAGAGCTGCGACGCCATGTTGGTGGTCGGCTCGCGCCTGCGCAGCAACGAGACCCTGCGCTACCAGCTCAAGCTGCCGGCGGCCCTGTACCGCGTTGACGCAAATGCCCTGGCGCACAACCGGGGCTACCCCAGCGACTACTTTGTGCAGGGCGATGCGCTGGCCACCCTGCACGCCCTGGCCGACCGGCTTGAAGGCCGTATGGCGCCAGACCCGGCGCTGCTGCCCGATGTGCAGCGCGCGCGGCAGCAGGCGGTGGCCCACGTCAATGGCACGCTCGGGCCCTACCAGGCGCTGCAGGACGGGCTGGCGGCGCAGGCTGCGCAAGCCGTACAAAACGGGTCGGGCCTGTGGTGGGTGCGTGACATCACCCTGTCCAACAGCATGTGGGGCAACCGCGCGCCCCAGCTCAACCACCCGCGCGCCGGTGTGCACGCCCTGGGTGGCGGCATCGGTCAGGGCCTGGCCATGGCCATCGGCGCCTCGGTGGCCGACCGGCTGCACGGCCTGGGCCGCAAGACAGTGGCGCTGGTGGGCGATGGCGGCTTCATGCTCAATGTGGGCGAGCTGGCCTGCGCCGCGCAGGAGCGCGCACCTTTTGTGCTGCTGCTGATGAACGACGGCGGCTACGGCGTCATCAAGAACATCCAGGACGACCTGTACGGGAGCCGCCACTGCTATGTGGACCTGCACACCCCCGACTTTGCCCAGCTCTGCGCCAGCCTGCAGGTGGCGCACCTGCGCCTCAGCGGCCCCGAGCACTGCACCGCGGTACTGGCGCAGGCCTGGGCGCTGGATGGCCCGGTGGTGGTGGAGGTGGACATGCGGGCCTGGGGCCCGTTTGCCGCCAAGTTTGCCGGCCCCATTCTGCGCAAGGACTGACCATGCAAGACCTGGTGCTGATCGGGTTTGGGGCCATCGGCCAGGCCATCCTGCAAAGCCTGCAGCGCGCGCCGGGCCAGCCGCGCTGGCGTGTCAGCCATGTGGTGGTGCGGGCAGAGAGGGTGGCGCAGGTTCAGGCGCAGCTGGATGCGGCACTTGGGCCGTCTGGTAGCGCTGCCGCCGGCGCCATTCAAGCGGTGTCTGCGGTACCGATTGAAGCGCGGTTGGTGCTGGAATGCGCCGGCCATGGCGCGCTGTCTGAGCACGTGCTGCCAGCGCTGATGCGCGGCACCGAGTGCGCCCTGCTGTCGGTCGGCGCGCTGGCCGAGGCTGGGCTGGCCGAGCGCTTGGCGCAGGCGGCCGGGCAGGGCGGTACCCAGTTGCACCTGCTGTCAGGGGCTATCGGTGGCATCGATGCGCTCGCCGCCGCGGCGCGCGCTGGCTTGGACGAGGTGCGCTACACCGGGCGCAAGCCGCCACGCGGCTGGCAGGGCACACCGGCTGAGGCCGTGGTGGACCTGGCCGGCCTGCGCGAACCGGCGGTCATCTTTGAAGGTACGGCGCGCGAAGCGGCCCGCCTGTACCCGCGCAACGCCAATGTGGCGGCCACCGTGTCGCTGGCCGGGCTAGGGCTGGACGCCACACAGGTGCGGCTGATCGCTGACCCCCGGGTCAGCGACAACATCCACGAGCTGAGCGCACGCGGCGCCTTTGGCGAGCTGCAGCTCATGCTGCGCGGCCGCCCGCTGCCCGACAACCCCAAGACCTCGGCGCTGACGGTGTTGTCGGCGCTGCGCTTCATGCACAACCGTGTGGCGGAGCTGACGCTATGACGGCCCGGCTGCAAACCTTGATCGGCGGGCGTTGGCGCGACGGCAGTGGCCCGCTGTACAGCACCGAGTACCCGGCCGACGGCTCGGTGGTGGCCGAACTGCACGCCGCCAGCGTGGCCGATGCCGACGATGCGGTGCAGGCCGCCGAGGCCGCCCGGCACCGGCCGAGTTGGGCTGGCCTGAAGCCGCACCAGCGCGCCCTGCTGCTGCACCGCATGGCCGCCGGCATCCGCGACCGGGCGGAGGAATTGGCCCAGCTACAGCGGCTGGACAACGGCAAACCAGTGAGCGAGACCCGCGCCCTGGTGGCCAGTGCTGCTGGCACCTTCCAGTACTTTGCCGCCGCCTGCGAGACGCTGGAAGACCAGGTGACGCCCGCGCGCGGCGACTACCTGACGATGAGCCTGCACGAGCCCATCGGCGTGGTGGCCGCCATCACGCCCTGGAACTCGCCCATTGCCAGCGAGGCACAAAAAATGGCGCCCGCACTGGCGGCTGGCTGCCCGGTGGTCATCAAGCCGGCCGAGATCACGCCGCGCATGGCGATCGAGCTGGCCCGCATTGGCGAGGCCGCTGGCATCCCGCCCGGCATCCTGAGTGTGCTGCCGGGCAAGGGCGCGCTGCTGGGCGACGCGCTGGTGCGTCACCCGCTGGTCAAGCGTGTGGCCTTTACCGGCGGCACCAGCGTCGGCCTGGGCATTGCCCGGCTGGCGGCCGACAAACTGATGGGCGTGTCGCTGGAGCTGGGCGGTAAGTCACCCACCATCGTCTGCGCCGATGCCGACCTGGAGCACGCCGTGGCCGGCGTGCTGTTTGGCATCTTCAGCTCCTCGGGCGAATCCTGCATTGCCGGTTCGCGCGCCTTTGTGCACCGCAGCGTTTACGCGGCGTTCCGTGAGCGGCTGCTGGCCGGCGCCCGTGCGCTGCGGGTGGGCGACCCGGCGCTGGAAGCCACCCAAATGGGCCCCTTGGTCAGCGGTGCGCACCGCGAGTCGGTGGAGCGCTACGTGGCGCTGGGGCTGGCCGAGGGCGGCCAACTGCTGACCGGTGGCGCGCGCCTGGCCGGCAGCCTGTATGAGCGCGGCTATTACTACCCGCCCACGGTGATCGAGGGCCTGACCAACGGTGCGCGTATGGTGCAAGAGGAAATCTTTGGCCCGGTGCTGGCGCTGCTGCCCTGGGACGACGAGGCCGAGCTGATCGCCCAGTGCAACGACAACCCCTACGGCCTGGCCTGCGGCATCTGGACGCGCGACTACCGCAGCGCCTGGCGCCTGGGCGCAGCGCTGCAGACCGGTACGGTCTGGGTCAACACCTACAAACAGTTTTCCAGCAGCACGCCGTTTGGCGGCGTCAAGCTGAGCGGTACCGGCCGTGAGAAAGGCCGGCTCGGCATTCTGGAATACACCACCCAAAAAAGCTACTACTGGGGGCTCAACGAGGCACCCCTGCCCTGGAGCGCAGCATGACAGACCACACCCCCAGCGCCCATGTCGCTCACAGCACCTTGGGCATCGAAGGCATAGCCGCCATCACCTACGCCACCGACCGCTGGGACGAGGCGCGGCGCTTTCTGGCCGACTGGGGCCTGAAGCCGCTGGCTGACACGCCGGAACAGCAACAGTGGGAGACGCAGAACGGCGCCCAGGTGCTGGTGCGCCGCATGGACGACCCCAGCCTGCCGCCCGCCATGGAGCCCGGCCCCACGCTGCGCGAAGTGGTGTGGGGCGTGCACGACGACGCCACACTGCATTTATTAGCCAAAACCCTCTCTAAGCACCGTGGTTATTGGGCTGATAGCTATGAAAATAGTAGCATCAGCGCCGCCACCCGCATCAGCGCGTTGGACCCGCAGGGCCTGCGCGTGGTGTTTCGCAAAAGCACCAAGCGGGCGCTGGCGCTGCAGGGTTCGCCCAGTAACCCTTGGGGCCAGGTGCAGCGCATCGACGCGCCTTCGCCGGTGTACGAGCGGGCGCAGCCGGTGGAGATCGGGCATGTGGTGTTCTTCACCGACCGGCTGGCCCAGATGGAGGCCTTTTACGCCGCGCTGGGTTTTGTCACCTCGGACCGCTACCCCGGGCGGGGCGTGTTCATGCGCTGCGCCGCGCAGGGCGGCCACCACGACCTGTTTCTGCTGCAGCTGCCCACCGGCAAGGTGGGCCTGAACCACGTGGCCTTTACCGTGCGTGACATTCACGAGGTGTTTGGCGGCGGCCTGCACATGAGCCGCTGCGGCTGGACCACCCAGCTCGGCCCCGGCCGCCACCCCATCTCGTCGGCCTACTTCTGGTACTTCGAGAACCCCTGTGGCGGCCTGATCGAGTACAACGCCGACGAAGACCACCTCACCGAAGCCTGGCAGGCGCGCGAGTTCCAGCCCGGCCCCACCATGTTCGCCGAGTGGGCGATCGACGGCGGCATCGACGGCCACACCCGCCGCCAGCCCCAGGTGGCGGCCTCGGGCGCCTTTTTGACCGAAAAACGCTGACACCCAGCCCCAAGGAGGCCCCCACCATGAACGCCATCCCCATCCAGGCCCTGCCCGAGCGCCACCTGCAGCCGCATCAGGCGCGCCAGCGCCCGCCCACCAGCTTTGAAGACCTGATGGGCGACGCCATCGAGCGCGCTTTTGGCCAGGGCCACTGGGAGTTGGACGCACTGGTGGCCTACCTCAACAAGAGCGGCCCGGCCGGGCCCAATGGCCAGCCGTGGACGGCCGAGTCGTTCCAGCAGCTCATGACCACCCTGGGAGCCTGACATGACCACCCCAACTGCGACCCCCAATACCAGCCCCACCGCTGCCGCTGTTGATGCCTTGCTGGCGCGCGGCCTGTATGACCTGTGGTACCCCATCTGCCCCTCGGGCTTTGTGCAGGACCGCCCGGTGTCGCTGCGCCGGCTGGGCTACAAGCTGGCCCTGTGGCGAGACGCGGCCGGCCTGCCGCACGCGCTGGAAGACCATTGCCCGCATCGCGGCGCGCCGCTGAGCATGGGTGTGAACCTGGGCGACCGCCTGGCCTGCCCCTACCACGGCATCGAGGTGCGCTGCGACGGCCTGGTGACCAAGGTGCCCGCCAGCCCCGGCTGCACCCTGGAGGGCAGCCGCGCCGCGCGCAGTTTTCATGTGCAGGACGCCCATGGCGCACTCTGGCTCTACAACAGCCGGGGCCATGTGGATGCCCCGCCGCCGCTGCAACTGCCCGACGAGCTGAGCAACCCCGAGTGGAGCCAGTTTTTGTGCTGTGTGGAGTGGCGCGGCGACTATCGCTATGTGGCCGACAACGTGATGGACCCCATGCACGGCAGCTTTGTGCACAAGCAGTCGCACTCTATGGCTGAGGGCGACATCAGCGCCAAGTTCAAGCTGCGCAAGACCGAGCACGGCTTCATGTTCGAGAAAGACGGCCAGCGCGACGTCAACTTCGACTGGACCGAATGGGGCGACACCGGCACCCACTGGATGCGCCTGGCCATTCCCTACCCCAAGACCGGCGGCCCGGGCGGCAGCTTCACCATCATTGGCAGCTACACGCCCATCGGCCCCAACCTGAGCGCGGTGTTCTTCTGGCGCTGCCGCCGCGTGCAGGGCTGGCAGCGCAATGTGTGGCGCTTCTTGTACCGCAACCGCCTGGAAGCCCGTCACTGGGTGGTGCTGGAGCAGGACCGCGTGATGCTGGAGAGCATGGAGCCCGACGCCAACCAGCGTGAGCACCTGTACGAGCACGACGTGGGTCTGTCACGCCTGCGCAAGATCATGCAGAGTTTGGCGCAGCGGCAGTTGGGCTAGGGTGGATCGGTCTTGGGCTGTGGCGGGATGATTAGTGGGCGGGTTTCGACCCATTCTTGCCTGTCGTTCTGCCATTGGCAATGACCGGAATGCCCCGATAGCGGCCACCGGAATGCTGGATAACTTAGGGAGAATCACTGCCATGCTCATAGTACTCAGCGGACTTCCAGCCACAGGCAAATCCACCATCGCAAAATTGCTTTGCCGCAGGTTACACGCCACCTATTTACGGATGGACACCATAGAGCAGGCCATTGTTGCCTCGTTACGTAATCCAAGTGACTTGGGGGCTTTGGGTTATGTAGTTGCCTACGAATTGGCCAGTGCCAATCTGGCTTTGGGCAACACCGTTGTAGCGGATGCAGTTAACCCTCTGACAGTCATCCGTGAGACTTGGCGTGAGCTAGCAGGGCATGCTGCTTCTGAAATCGTCGAAATCGAAATAGTGTGCTCAGACAAAGTTGAGCATAGAAGAAGGGTGGAAAGCCGTGAGGCAGACATTCCGGGTCACACCCTGCCTACCTGGGATGAAGTTCAAAGCCGGAAATATGAAGCATGGGCCAGTGACCGCCTAGTTATCGATTCCGCTCAGGTCAGCGCTTTGGACGCATCGCAAATGGTGTTCGATTCCATCAAGTTACATTCGAAAGGCCGATGACCGCTTGCCGCCCATTGCGGTCCTTCGGCAAGGGCCGGCCAGTGACCGCACATGGCCCCAACCTGTCCGCTGCCTGCATGGCTGGCAGTGCAGGCGTCACCCCTGTGCTTTGCTCCCATCCTTCGGCGCAGCGGGGCCGATCAGATCCCAGAGATTGCCATACAGGTCACTGAAGACCGCCACGGTGCCGTAAGGCTCCACCAATGGCCCGCGGACAAAGACCACGCCCGCTGACTTGTACTGCTGGTAGTCACGTTCGAAGTCATCTGTATGCAAGAACAGGAACACCCTGCCGCCGGTTTGGTTGCCGACCCGGGCTAACTGGTCAGGGCCATCGGCGCGCGCCAGCAGCAGCTTGGCCTGCCCGGTGCCATCGGGCGCAACAACGACCCAGCGCTTACCGGGCTCGGGCAGCGGCGAATCTTCGACCAAACGGAAACCGAGTTGGTTGACGTAGAAATCGATGGCTTCATCGTAGTCACGTACGACGATTGAAACGAGTCCAAGGTGCTGAGTCATGGGCTGTACTGTACGCTGGCTATCGTCGACGGCGTTGTCATCATGGCGGCTATGAACCGCCACGCGATGCCCTTGTACGTCCCGAGATCCCAATGCCACTGAACCTTGACCTCTCTGTCCTGGCCTCCTTCACGTTGTTGTGGCTAGCGGTGGTGCCATCGTCGGCAGCTACACGCCCATCGGCCCCAACCTGAGCGCGGTGTTCTTCTGGCGCTGCCGCCGGGTTGACGGCTGGCAGCGCAATGTTTGGCGCTTTTTGTACCGCAATCGCCTGGAAGCCCGTCACTGGGTGGTGTTGGAGCCGGACCGCGTGATGCTGAAGAGCATGGCGCAGTGGCAGTTGGGCTAGGGCGGGTTGGCCTTGGGCTGGGGCGGGATGAGCAGTGGGCGGGTATCGACCCATTACTGCCTGTCCCAGCAGCTGTCCCAGTGAGCGCAATGCCGCGAATGCGGTCTTAGAGATTTGTGATCGGCTCGCTACATAGCAGCCATTGGCAGCAAACGATTGACGGTGAATTGCAAGGCAACAAAGAACTGGCCGCTGCCGCCTTCAACGCCCGCGTCCCCCCCAGCGTGGCCTACACCGCCCCCGAAGTGGCCTGGGTGGGCCTGACCGAAGACCAGGCCAAGGCGCAAGGGATCAAGGTCAAGAAGGGCCTGTTTCCCTGGACGGCCTCCGGCCGCGCGATCGCCAATGGCCGCGACGAAGGCGTCACCAAGCTGCTGTTTGACGACTCACCCGAAGCCCATGGCCACGGCAAGATCCTGGGCGGCGGCATGGTCGGTACCCACGCGGGTGACATGATCGGCGAAATCGCGCCGGCCATCGAGATGGGTGCCGACCCGGTGGACATCGGCAAAACAATTCACCCGCACCCCACGCTGGGGGAGAGCATCGGCATGGCGGCGGAGATTGCGCATGGGTCTTGTACTGATGTTCCGCTGAATTACTAGGAGTCTGGGCGGCAGAAAAACGCGCAGCTAAAAAGTGATGTTTTCGGGGGTACTTGAACCCTTGACTACATCGAAATAATGCAACCTGAGCCATTCTGAGAGGTCGAAATTTTGAGAATATTTCTCAAATCCTTCTGCCGCCCAGACTCCTAGCAATTCAGTAGCTTACTTCGCAGGTTTCGTAGGGGCTGCGCGGCTTTTTCATTGCAAGGCCTGCAACACCGCGGCGGGATTGCGGTCGATGACGTTAAGCAAAACCAGCGAGGCGCCGCTGGGTGAGCGGTCGCCGCGCTCCCAATGTCGCAGCGTGGCGACAGAGAAGCCGAAGCGGGCTGCAAACTGCTCCTGGGTCAGGCTAAGTCTTTCGCGCAGGCTGGAAACGTCTACAGCGTGAGGTTTATACAGCTTGATTCCTTCGGCTTTACGGCCTTTGGATTTTGCGTGTGCAATGGCCTCGTTCAAGCCCTGCTTGATGCTATCGAATGCGCGTGCCATAAGTGTTCCTTTCAGGGTTCCAGCCAGGTTTGAACCAGTAGTTCAACCAGATCGGCCAATTCATTGCGCTCAGCTTTGCTGAGGTTGGCCCGTTCGTTCTTTGCGAATAGGGTGAGTAGGTACAGAGGCATCAAGTCACTGTGAACGTAATAAATTACCCGCACACCGCCAGATTTGCCCTTCGCGCCTCGACCCCAACGCAGCTTGCGTACACCGCCGGTGCCTTCCATCAAATCGCCCGCCTTGGGCTGAGCTGACAAATAGTTGACGACATCCAAGCGCTCTGCGTCACTCATCAGCTTTTCGGCACAGCGAATGTATTCGGGCAGTTCGGCGATGGTGATCATCGAGGTATTGTAATCCAATGGATTATTTCCGCCGCACCCCCCAAGGATCAATCTGACCGCGGCGGCAACACATTACGGTCCAGCGGCAAGGATCAACCAGTGACCGCACTTGGCCCCGACCTGCCCAAACACCATGGACAGTTGAGCTCAATTTCACTGAGCAATTACCCGTGAGGTGCAGATTTATGCATGGCATCGCGCAAAATCTGGTTCAGACGCGTTTGATAGCCATTGCCCTGATTCTTGAGCCACTCCAGCACATTGGCATCGATGCGCACTGTTAGTTGCTGCTTGATCGGCCGATAGAACTTCCCCCGCTGAGCGCCATTCCAGTCCTGTTCTTTTGTCGCCGGCAAGTCAGAGAAATCAATGTCGCTCTCGGGCCTAGCGGCTAATGTTGCCAATTCCTTGCTTACGGATTCAGGTACCTTGCTCATAAATTTTCCTCTCCAACTTGGTTGCGCGTCGCGCAGAAATAATCCGTATGTGTTCGGTGCCGCTCTCGCTTTCATGCCACGTATGTGCCACGATTAGCAAGACAACACCGCCCACCTGACCTATGGTCTGCCAGCGCTGCTCACCGTGTTCAATGCGGTCTTGCATAGAGAAGTGCAAAGGGTCATCGAATACCAGTTGGGCAGCTTCGAAACTGACACCGTGCTTTTGCTTGTCAGCATCGTTTTTAGCGTCATCCCAAGAAAACACACCCAAGCCCTGATTGGTAGTTACAGAATTGTAGTTACAACTAACCTTCGGCGCAAGCTCAAGTGAGCATATTTCGCCGTACTGGCTGGAGGACTGGAACAGAGTCTGCGCCGCCTGGTCACAGTCCGGTCAATAGTCCGAACGCCATCGCGACACGCTTTAAGGCCGCGCAGTCAAGCAAAAGCGGCTCATCCGGGTTGGTCTCATCGTGCAAAATAAAGGCCTTCGACCGGAACACATCATGGCGACAACAGAAAAAATCAAAGGGCCGGCATCCTACTTTCCATCGATTGAAAAAAAGTACGGCCAACCCATTGAGCACTGGCTGAATTTGGTGGGTCAGCGGACCAGCATGAAGCACATGGAGATCGTGAATTGGCTAAAGACCGAATATGGCCTGGGCCATGGGCATGCCAACGCCATCGTGGCCTACGTTTTGGCGAAGCCCTGAATGCCGCTGCACCTTGATCTTTCGGTTCTGACATCTTTCACGTTGCTGTGGCTGGCGGTCGTGCCGTCGCCAGGGCCGAACGTGCTGATGGTCACGCATGTGGCGCTAACCCGGCGGCCTGCGCACGTGGTCTTTGCCATTTTGGGTAACTTGGCTGGAATTGCGCTGCTGGCCAGCCTGGCGCTGGTGGGGTGGGCGGCGGTGCTGGCGGCTTTTCCGTGGTTGCGCACGGGCGTCAACATCTTTGGTGGGCTGTACCTGATGTGGGTTGGCTCAAAGCTGATCCGCCGGGCCCGAACGAGTGGTGCTTTGTCAGCCCCTGCGCCTGTTGAGGCGGGCGACACGCCGGCTGATTACCGGCGCACCGCAGTCCTGGGGCTGGTTACTGCCCTCTCCAACGCGCAGGCGATTCTGTTCATTACCTCGATCTATGCGGCCACAGGTGTGCTGACTGCCAATGTGGCCACCGGCTTTGCAAGCATCGCCATCATGCTCAGCTGTAACGCCGCCTACCTGGCCTTGTTGGGGTGGCTGTTTCAGCGCGAGAAAGTTCGCGTCGCCTATGCACGGTTTCGCGGCCTGATGGATGGGGCGATTGGCACGCTGTTTGTACTGTTTGGCGGCCGCTTGCTCTGGCGGGCGCTGGCCGCCTGAGTGCAGCAAGTGCTCAGCGCGATAGGTGCGGGCTGGCTCTTCATGAATCACGGCTAGCCCGCCACACCTGAAAGCACATGCTCGGCAGCGATCAGGTCCAGCGCTGCAAAGCCCACGGACTTGAACACCGTGATGTCTGACTCTGAGTGGCGGCCGTCGACTAGAGCGGGGGATGTCACCAGCTCCGAGAGTTCGGCCAGCACATCTTGGGCCGAAATCAGTCCGGCGCGCAGTGCTTGAACGACCTCACCGCCTTTTTCAAGGACCGCTGAACGGTTGTCTGCGAACAGCTGAGCTCGGGGCAGCAGTTGGAGTTCTGCCTCGGCCATATTGGCCGTGAAGGCACCGATGAGCCCCAGGTGGGTCCCGGCCATGACCCAGGCGCTGGGGATGAATGGCGTGCTTGCCGTCGTGGCGGCGGCGACGATGTCTGCGTTGGCCAGGGCGTGCTGCAGGTCGGCTGTGGCGTGAGCGGCGATGCCCTTCTCCGCCAGGCTGGCCACGACACGAGAGGCCTTGTCTAAACTGCGTCCCCAGATCGTGATCTCCGACAGGTTAAACACGCTGTGGTGGGCCATGGCCAGGTGCGCCGATAGTGCGCCGGTGCCCAGAACCACAAGGCGTTGGCTGTTAGGGCGGGCTAGGGTGCGTGCCGCCAGTGCTGCTGCGGCGGCAGTGCGGCGTAGCGTCAGTTCGGTGCCGTCGATCACCGCCAGGGGTGTGCCATCCTTGCACGAGGTGACGACATAAGTTGCTGATACCGCCGGTTGGCCCCGTGAATTATTCTCGGGCCAGATCGACACGATCTTGGTGCCCATGATCTGGTGGGGCCGCCAGGCTGGCATGATGAGGACCGCGCTGGCATCGTGGTTGGGGTTGAAATGGCTGCGTGGCGGCGACTCAATCGGCTCGCGTAAACCCTTGGCCAGCGCCTCAATCAAGGGACCATACGGGGCGAGTCGTTCGACATCTTCTTTGGCAATGAACTGCATGGTGGATCGATGAAATATGTGGATGTGATGATTGTCGGTGGTGCGGTGGTGGGTAGTGCGACAGCGTATTTCTTGCGTGCACAGACCGGTTTCAAGGGCTCGGTGCTGGTGGTCGAGAAGGATTTCAGCTACGAACACTCTGCCACTGCACGCTCGGCGGCGTCCATAAGGCATCAGTTTTCCACGCCGGAGAACATACGCATGTCGCAGTTTGGGAGCCATTTCATCCAGAACATCGGTGACTTCTTGGCGGTGGACGGTGAGGTGCCTGATGTGGGCTTCCATGAGGGCGGATATTTGTTCCTGGCCACGCCGGCAGGGCGCGATGTGCTGGAAGCCAACCACCGCGTACAACGCAGTCTGGGGGTTGATGTGGCTTTGCTGGCGCCCGCGCAATTGCAGGTGCGTTTCCCCTGGCTGAACACTTCTGACTTGAGCGCTGGCTCCCTCGGGCTGTCAGGCGAGGGCTGGCTGGATGCCTATGGCCTGATGCAGGCTTTTCGGCGCAAGGCCGTGTCGCTGGGCGCTGAGTACCAACAGGCGCAGGTGACGGCGGTGCAGCGTGCCGGCCGGGCGATTACAGCAGTAACTTTGTCGGACGGCGCCACGGTGAACTGTGGCATGGTGATCAATGCGGCCGGGACGGGTGCGCCAGCACTGGCGCAAAGCGCCGGCATATTCTTGCCCGTGCAATCACGCAAACGCTGCGTATTCTTCTTCTCGACGCCGGCGGAGGTCAGCCAATGCCCCCTGGTGATCGACCCGAGTGGCGCCTATTTCAGGCCTGAAGGCAGTGGTTTCATTTGCGGCATTTCGCCGCCTGAAGACCAGGACCCGGAGTGCTTTGATTTCGAGGTGGACCACGCCCTCTTCGATAACCTGCTGTGGCCCACCCTGGCCCCCCGTGTACCCGGCTTCGAGGCCGCCCGAGTGCAAAACGCCTGGGCTGGCCACTATGACGTGAATACGCTGGACCACAACGTGATTCTGGGTGCGCACCCTGAAGTGGACAACTTGCTTTTTGCCAATGGGTTCAGCGGTCACGGCATGCAGCAGTCTGCTGCCGTTGGGCGAGCTCTGTCTGAGCTGGTCACCTACGGTTCCTACCGTTCCTTGGACCTGTCGGCGATGGGTTGGGCGCGTGTGATTGAGCAGCGGCCCTTGCTGGAAATCAATGTGGTTTGAGTGCCTGAGTCAGAGGCGTGTCTAAGCCGGTCCATGATCAGCCGCCAACCGGTCCGAGCTGGGCTCAAAGCGCTTCAGGCGCCCAACTCATCTCCGGGTCAAGCGGGTACATCGGCCTCGGCATGTGACGCCAGGGTACCTGGCTGAGCACCGGTGTGGTCAGACCCGGTACGTCGACCTCGATAATGTGCTCGTCGGGGAATAGTTGGTCGAAGCCGGCACGGAAATGCCCGCGCGATTTGACGACCACGCAGCGTGCCTGCGCAATGTCGACACCAAAGATCTCGAAGAAGACCGGGTCCTTGCACTGGTGGCGATTCGTCACAACCACCACACGCACGCCACCCACTTGCAACAGTGCGCTGCGCCCGAGCATCAGTGACTGACCTTGCGCCACACCGCGCCGCCCGACGCAGTTGCCATCATGCAGGGCCAGCACCTTGACGGCGTGTTCCATGCGCCCCGACAGCGGGTGCGTCTCGTCGCGGTTGAACTGCGCGCTCCAGGAAGCCCCCACACCGCGCTGGTGCGCCTCTGCCGCCAGCGCGGGGTCGACAAACAGCCCAAGCAACGCGTCCTGCACACCGGCCTGCACAAAAGCCTGCAGGATCCAAATGGTGTTGGCGCGTCCACCTCCGCCGGCATTGTCGGCCACGTCGGCAAAAAGTAACGGGGCACGTGCGGTATCGGTATTGCAGGCCAATGCCATGGCCGTCGCATCGGCCAGGCTGGTGAGCCGGGGTAGCCAGCGGGTGCGCTCAGACCAGGCCTTGAGCGCAATGTCGCGGGCAATCGCTCGCCCCTTGGCTGGCTGGCCGCGGGTGCTCACAATCACAGACATGCCATTGCGCGGGGTGTCTCCCAGCGTGAAGCCCGACAGGATCGACACATCGATCACGTCAGCGTCGATCCGGCTTTGCCCGTAGGCGATTAAATCGGCGTAGGGCCCGCTGGCGGTATTTTGGGTGACCGACGGCGGCGTCATCGGCAGCTTGACAAAGGCCGCCGCGCTGCGCATACCGCCCACCATCTCGCGCAGCACCGCAGCTGCGTCGGCACCGCGCGCGGCACAGTCCACATGCGGGTTTGTCCGGTATGAGATCAGCACATCGGCGTTGTCAACCATGCGCGCGACGATGTTGCCGTGCAGATCAAGGGTACCGACCACGGGTACGCCCGGGCCGACGATAGCGCGCACCCGCTCAAGCAACAGGCCCTCGGGGTCGACCTCAGTGGTGGCGATGGCGGCCCCATGCAGCGACAAAAATACCGCGTCAACTGGCCCTGCGGCGGCGAGCCGCTTGCACAGGCCCTCAAGCACCTCCTCAAAGAAGCCCTGATCAATGCAGCCGCTGGCACCCGCGTCTGCCCCGAGTAAGGGCACGGCCTGCCAGGGACCGGCGGCGTCCATCGATGCGATAAAGCCGCGGATCGTCGCCGGCGCATGTGGGGCAGCTTGGCGCCAGTCGTGTTCAAACGCTGCATCGCACAGGTAGTACTTAGCGGCAAACTCTTCACGCGTGGCGACCGGCGCGTGCGAATTGCTTTCGAGCATGAAAGCCCCCACGGCGACACGCGGGGATCGGGTCGATGCCGCAGGCTGCGCGCTGGATGGGTTCATGTCATGGTCTCCAAAAACCCCATGCTACTATAGTGAAAAACATCACAAGGAACAGCGAATGCGTACAGCAATAAAATGGTCGCGAGCTCTGGTCGGCTCGCTCATGTTGGTGTCTGTAGGTGCCGTCGCCTTGGCACAAAACCTGACGCTGGGCACCAAGCTCGAGGTCAACACACTCGACCCGCATTTCTTCAATGCCTTTGCCACCGGCTCTTCGCACGAGATGCTGTATGAGCAGCTGACTGCCTTTGACAACAGTGGCGGCGTTAAGCCTCGGCTGGCGCTGAGCTGGCGCACGGTGGACCCCACCACATGGGAATTCAAGCTGCGTCCCGGCGTTAAGTTCCATGACGGTTCGCCCTTTGGTGCCGACGACGTGTTGGCCACCTTGGAGCGTATTCCGAATGTGCCGAATACGCCCAACTCCTTTGCGCAGTTCACCCGTAGCATCGTGCGCGCCAGCAAGGTCGATGACCTGACGCTTCGCTTCGTGACGCGCGATCCGAACCCGACGCTGCCGCTGGACCTGGCCTCTGTGTTCATCGTTCCAGCGCGCATCGCCCGCAGTGCCAGCACGGCAGATTTCAACTCCGGAAAGGCAGCCATCGGCACCGGAGCCTACAAGCTGACGGAATGGGTGAACGGCGACAAGCTAGTGGCCACGCGTAACGATGCTTATTGGGGGTCGCGCGCACCTTGGGCTAGCGTGACCGAAAAAGTGATCGGCAAGGACGCTGCGCGCTTGGCCGCGCTGTTGTCGGGCCAGGTCGATGCGATTGACGAAGTGCCGATTGCCGACATGCCTCGCCTGAAGACCGATGCCCGCTTTACCATCGCCAGTGGCCCAATGGCGCTGGTGCAGTACATCGCGTTGGACAGCGCTCGCGACAGCTCACCGTTTGTGACGGCCAAGGATGGCAGTGCTCTGGCCAAGAACCCTCTCAAGGACGCCCGGGTGCGCAAAGCGCTGTCGCTGGCCATCCCGCGGGCACTGATTGTTGATCGGTTGATGGAAGGCACGGCAGTTGCTGCCGCTGGTCCCACGCTGCCTGGCATGCCAGGCTCAAGCACCACGCTCAAACCCGACCCACTGGACCTGCCGCGTGCCCAAGCGCTGCTCAAGGAGGCTGGTTGGGCTGATGGTTTCAAGATCACGCTGCACGCCACCAATGACCGCTATCCGGCGGATGCCAACATCGCGCAGGCGGTGGCCCAGGCCTGGACTCGGCTTGGTCTCGTGGTGGCGGTCGATGGCTTGCCCGGTTCGGTGTTTTTCACGCGTGCCACCAAGCAGGATTTCTCAGCCTTCTCGGCGCAGTTTGGTATCGAGGAGGTTGGCGCCGGTTTGCGCGCGCTGCTCGGCGGTGTGGATAAAGAAAGGGGTTTTGGTACTGCCAATCGGGTGCGCTACAGCAACCCCGGCATCGACGCCAAGCTGGTGGAAGCCCTCGCCACGCTCGACCTCGGTGAGCGTGCCCGCAAGCTCGAGCGCGTGAGCGAAGCCTACATGGCCGACCAAGGCCTGATCCCGCTGTTTCACCCCATTGGTGACTTCGCTTCGCGCAAGGGTCTGCTGGTTGAGCCGCGTCCACAGCGCCGCTTCAACGCGCTGATGATCCGTCCTCAGTGAGGCGTGGCATGGCTAAGCCTAGCCAACCGCGACTGAGGCCAGCAGACGCGGCCCGTAGCCACTAACGCCATGCTGGTCTACATTCTGCGTCGGCTGTCGCAGACGGGTCTGGTCTTGTTGCTCACCTCGATGCTGGTATTTGCCGGCCTGTTCCTGATCGGCGACCCGATTGAGATCCTGGTCAGCCCCGAAGCTGACCAAGTGGAGCGTGACCGTGCCCGTGCCAGTCTCGGTCTGGATCGGCCCCTGTGGGCGCAGTACCTGCGCTTTCTTGCAAATGCTGCGAGTGGGGATTTGGGTACCAGTTTTGTCTACGGCCGGCCTGCCCTTGGCGTGATCTTTGAGCGGATGCCCGCCACCCTTGAGTTGGCATTTCTGGCGATGCTGATATCGATTGCGGTCGGCCTGCCCTTGGGTCTGTACGCCGGTCTTAAGCCCGACAGCCCCGTTGCCAAAGCCATCATGGCGTTCTCTATTGTGGGTTTTTCGCTGCCGACATTTTGGGTTGGGTTGCTGCTGATCATGGTGTTCGCGGTGCAACTCGGCTGGTTGCCCTCCACCGGGCGCGGCCCGCTGGTCGACTTTATGGGGGTGAAGCTGTCGATCCTGCACTGGGAGGGCTTGCGCTTTGCGCTGCTCCCGGCGCTCAACCTGGCGCTGTTCAAGCTCAGCCTGATCATTCGTCTGACACGGGCGCAGGTGCGTGAAAACCTGCTGCTCGACTATGTCCGTTTTGCGCGGGCCAAAGGCCTGCGCAAGTCACGCGTGCTGGGGGTGCACCTGCTCAAGAACATCATGGTGCCGCTCGTCACGGTGATCGGGCTTGAGCTCGGCTCGGTGATTGCCTTTGCCATCGTCACTGAGTCGATATTTGCTTGGCCAGGGATGGGCAAACTGGTGATCGACTCGATCTTCAAGCTCGATCGCCCGGTGGTCGTGGCCTATTTGATGATCACGGTGCTGATGTTCATTGGCATCAACCTGCTGGTAGATATTGTGTACTCGCTCCTCGACCCGCGTGTGCGGCTCGACGCCACCGAGGTTTAACAGCAGCCATGCGCAGCCCTCAAGACCCTGCCCAGGATGAAGCCCCGCTGAGACGCTTTGCACGCGACTATCTGCGGTCGCGCCTGGCAGTTGCAGGACTGGTACTGCTGTTGCTGGTCTTGCTGTTGGCACTGGCAGCGCCGTGGGTGGCGCCGCAGAACCCGTATGACCTGTCCAAGCTTGATCTGATGGATTCACGTCTACCGCCAGGTTCTGCAGCGCTTGCTGGAGGCCATTTTGTACTGGGCAGTGACGGCATGGGCCGTGACATGTGGTCCGCTATTTTGTACGGCCTGCGCGTCTCGTTGACGGTCGGGGTCTGCAGTGGCGTTATCGCTTTGTGCCTGGGCGCCGGGTTGGGCGTGAGTGCTGCCTTCTTCGGCGGGC
>Ga0247837_1000795_pt1 | contig 68245 bp, 46 predicted proteins | sample LaCtaG_2_FD_187115 | JGI IMG/M metagenome (GOLD analysis project Ga0247837, IMG submission 187115) | Freshwater microbial communities from meromictic Lake La Cruz, Castile-La Mancha, Spain - LaCruzMarch2015_14.5m | ecosystem: Environmental > Aquatic > Freshwater > Lake | place: Spain: Castile-La... | reverse complement strand
ATGTAGAATAGTCATTCTAGTCAATATAGAGGATTTCTGATTGGAAGTGTCCAATCAAATAAGGATTTCGGCCTTTATTGGATTTAAAGAGAGAGATAAAGGACGGATTTTCAGGAAGTGGGTTATTAAAACAAAAGTATATGAAAAATTAGGCATCCTGATTAAGCAAAAAGCCTAATTCCTGCCTTCTCCCAAACCTAAAAGCTGCTTAAATGCCTATTTCACTGGTGCTAGAAATGGAAAAAGACAGTGAAGAGGCCTGTAATATAGGCACTACTTAGCTAGGGCACTAGGTGCTTTGCTGAAAAAGACTCGGTGTGCGCTGCTGATATAGAATCTGCTTTGTTTGTAGGACTAACTACCCCAAATTGCCTTGTTTTAGGCCGTAAACAGCGTTTTAAGCGAGCATAACCCTCTTTAAACAGCAAACTAACCCCTGACAAACAGTGAAAACACACAAAGAACTCAAACGCAGTGCTAACCACATTGTTAACCAGCACCATTTCCATCTCCTGCAGTGTGAAGTTCCACATGATAATCACACATAGGAGGAAAAGGTACACACAGAGCGCCCACGGCAGCACCCGAGTTACCCCGATTTGGACACATTTTAGCACTTTCCTGGCTTTTCCTTCTCTACGCGGCATTCTGGCTTTCGCCTCTGTCACTGGCCACTGCTCCGGCTTCAGCCACAATATCGCCTTCTGCACCCCAGAGATCACCACCACAAACAAAATCGCCCTTGCCACTGTAGAGGCAGTGTCCGTCCCGCCCCAAAACTGCCCTTTCGTAGCTGCTATAGCATGTCCAAAGTCATTCGGGTCTCTTCTCGCCTGGAACATCAGTGCCGAGTACGCATACAGCGGGCCCAGCACAGTCAATGCAAAGATAGGAAACCGACTGAATCGAGTCACACTGCACATTCTCATGAACACTAAGCCCAATAGTTCGTTTTCCTCAGTGAATTTAGCCCATATGCTTTTTCCGCCCACTAAATCGTCTGTCACGATCTGGTCGCTGTTTTCCGACTCACTGACTTGGGACTGTCGGATGCCGAGTTGGTGCTGGAAGTAGAGATAGCGGAGAGAAGTACTATAGGAGGGGTTGCGCAGGAAAGAGGACATATTGGGAAGGAGCCGGGGACTGCTGGAGACAGAGGGTGTCAGGGTGGGAAATGCAGGGCTGGACAGGAGGGAGGGTAAGGACTGGGGAGACAGGGAAAACAGGGCTGGAATACTGCTTATTTGGGGACTGGGGAAGCACATGACTTGGTCCTGTTGGGCGAGACACCTTATCACCTCCCCTTGCAGCGCTCCAAACCTGTCCCTGGCTTTCTCTATCTGCGGCCTGTCATAGCAGTCCAATACACCCAGCAACAGCGCTATGAGTGCCAGGAACACATATACCAATAGAACAAGGAAAACACTGCCGTTGAAGGTGTGTTGAAGGATGATTTCCGCTCTGCTGATGTTGCTGAAGTCTGCGCCACTGTATTGGACTTCCTGCAGGAAAGTCGGTCCGAAGTGCTTGCAAGTGCAGTTGGCCACTGCTAGGTCGATGTTATAGTGCACAGGGCAGGCCTGGAGGGTTTTACCCTCTCCTAGCACAAAGCAACCCATTTGAGGGTGCAGTGGGTAGTCTCTATGCACGGGAATTGTATGGACAAAGTGGGGTTCGGAGGGGTGGAAGGGCGTGGAATTGGCTTCCAGTCTGCCTTTCGCCCAGTTCCACTGTCTAGTGGTCATATAGAGCCGTGGGTACACAGTGCGGAGTCCGTCCTTGTACTGGTCATAGCTTCTTCCCACATGTTCCGCCTTCACTACCAGACTCAAGTCCTGAATTTCTATATCCATCCCACTCAGACTCAATACAACCTTCAAAGGAGCAAATGGAGACGGAGGGATTACACTGGTGAAGAGGATAAACTCAATATTGGCTTCTGCAGGGAGAGTTGAAGCCCAAGTAGCAGGCAAGGACAGAGAATAGGAACTATTCCCAGTCCGAACAGGCAGTTGCACCTCCCTTCTACTGCTCACAGCAGCCCTCGACTCACTACAAGCATACACACTCACTCCTGCAAAGGTCACATTCACTACAGGGCCATCCACTATCAGTCTCTCCTTTACCTGCACAACCAGGCCCAACAGCAGCGTTTCCAGGGCATCTAGAACCGGCTCCTTCGTGATTTCCTGCCAAGTGTCTATATCCAGGCGGGATTCTGCTGCTATTTGCAGGGCGCTGAGGGCGGACAGGCAGTCGGGCAGGGCTGCTGAGAGTGGCAGCAGCGTTAGGGCCTTTACTAGGTAGAGAAGTATGCGGAAAGGAAGGATTTCGGGTCTTGCGGCCTGGGAAATAGCGAAACAAATGGCGCTTGCGTAGCCCTCCTTATCCACTACTTCGTGCTTCCCTGCGTCCAAACTCCTCATTATTGCATTTATAGCGCTGTCAAAGCCTTGTATCACCTGCACCATCGTCCAGTCTCTATACCCCTCTCGCTGGATAGCAGTGAAAAGTGCGAGGGAGTGGCAGGTCTGCAGTAGGCCAATAGGCTTCTGGACCAGGAGCATATTCATATTTGCCAGGGAAGGGTGGATTTGCACCAAGGAAGCTGACAAGGAGCAGGAGAAAAGGCTGTCGCATATGTTTAAATTGACCAGGAGTGTGCTGTTTCCTGCAGGATCGGGGGCTAAGTAGGTCTTGGAGATGGGATTTAGTGACGGAATGGACCATTTCTGTCCACTTCGGTCGCTATATTGGTAGGTCAAGGGGTAGTCCGAGTCCTCATCTGCCCAAGACTGGGCAATTAGCGAGAAAAAGGTAGAGCCGGGGGATCCTGTAGAGGGCGAAATGAGGAAAACTCCCCCAGAGGGAGGGGAGTTGACAGAGAAGGAAAGGTGGGCGGAGAGGGAGGCGCAGGAGTACTGGAAGGTGTAGGAAAGGCCGGGGTCGAGGGAAGATATGGGGAGGAGGAGTTGGGAGAAGGAAGGGTAGGAGAGGAAGTTGTGACTGGTTAGTTGACTCCAACTGCAATTGGCCACCTCCACTCCACTCACCCCCGCTCTCAGCTCCACATTCCCCCTGCCCGCCACTCTGCCCACAGGCCTCACCCACACTGTTCCCAGTCCCGTCCGCACTGCCAGCAGCCAGTACTCTCTGCGCAGTTCTGTCTCCGCTACCCACACTGTAAGTGTGTAGTTAGTGTCTGGAGACAGACAGGCAGAGGGCGAGAAAGTTAGGGTAGAGCCTGAGGGAAACAGAGTGCAGATAGAGGGAGATAGAGACCAGGAGAGGGGGAGAGGGAGCTTGGTGACAGGGTCTATGGTGTTGGAGCCGTCTAGAGTATAGCTCTCCAGCCCAGTATCCACCATACAATCCACCCCCTCCACTAGCAAGTCTCCAATACTTCGCCTCACTTTCAGTACTGTGTGAGCCTTCCCCCACCTCTTCCCATCCCTCACTTCCACGTCTAATTCCCACTCCCCGGGCTCTAGCGAGCCTGCTGTCAGGTTACAGATCAGTTGTGCGTCCTCACACAAGCTTTGGAGCGTGGAGTTCAAGGACCGCCAGGTGTATATAGGATTGGACACACTAAACCCAATTATTTCCGGGCGTAGAAGCAAAGGTCGGGCCGCAGAAAGTAGAATTTCCGCTCCAAAGGGAAATTCTACTGTAAAATCCCCCAAAAAAGACCTAACCGTAGAGGCGGAATTTCCCCATATATTGGTCACAGTCATCCTTACCTCGAAAGGAGATGTATGGTAGAGTGTCGTAGCCAAGGCTTGGACAGGGCTAGATCCATTAGAGAACTCCCAAGAGCACACAAATGACCGTTTGCTGGTACCGTAGGAGGCGTAGCAGTCTAGAGACAGGCCGTTTGGGTCTGAAGGCACTGAGGAAGCGGTGATGATGGGGACAGGGGTAGGGAAAGAGGGAGAGGAGAGACAGATAGGCAGGGACAGGCTGGGTAGGAGGAGAGACAGGGAAAGGCCTGGGAGAAGGGTGGGAAAGTCGCCTAGAAGCAGGGTAATTTGAGAGGAATCAGTCCATTTGCATGTTGGCCTTTGCCCCAATTCTTGCATGTCAGCTAGGGTTTCCTCACAGGGCACTGGGCCGTTTCCCTGCATTCTGTCCCTCGCCCACTGCGGCACTGCTACATTCACTCTACTCATATCCACACTAAAGCTCCCTGCAGCGTCCGGTAGTCTTTCCACTTCTAGGTCGCTCTCAGGGGGGAGAGTGACGTATGCGCCTATGATTTGGAGGCTTATCGCCTGGTCCACACTTGTCGTGTTCCTCCTCATACTCACTAGCATCGTCCTTCCTTCCACTGCACGCCACAGTTCCCAAGTCTTCTGCGCTGTCTGGCAGCGAGCAGCGGGACTAAAGGGCGCCAAAGCGCTGATACTGAGACTGAGACTGGGACAAAGCAGCGGGCCGGATAGGAACTCTAGGCTGATGTCGATAGACCCGGAGCTGCTTTGATAGGTCTGACTGCGGATAAGTTGCACCAAATACCCACTTGCAAGTCCAATAATAGTCCAAAACAGCAGTCCAAATGCCATTTCTAAGCCTCTTTCAGAGGGTGTTAGTCCCTACCAGGCTCCACCCCCTGCCCCCACGTGTTAAATGGCTGTAATATGAAGGCAGTCCTGGGCCTCGTCGTGCTCCTCTGTCTCAATTCAGCCGCAGTCATCAAAGAAGAAGTGACAAATCGGGTCTTTTTCGACGTAGAGATCGGCGGCGAGCCAGCCGGCCGAATCGTAATGGGGCTATTCGGCAAAGTAGTCCCCAAGACCGCTGAAAACTTCCGCGCTCTGTGCACTGGAGACGCAGGCTCGACACCTGAGGGCGTTCCCCTGCACTACAAGGGCTCGATCTTCCACAGGATTATCCCTGCTTTCATGCTGCAGGGAGGGGACTTCACCAATGGCAACGGCACTGGAGGGGCGAGTATCTATGGGAAGAAGTTCAAGGATGAGAACTTCAAGCTCAAGCATTTGGCGCCTGGGATGTTGTCGATGGCTAACTCGGGCAAGGACACGAACGGCTCCCAGTTCTTCATCACTACCAAGGAGACTGCCTGGCTAGACGGTAAGCACGTCGTCTTCGGCGAGGTCCTGGAAGGCATGGAAGTCGTCAAGAAGGTCGAGGCAGTGGGCAGTCCCAGCGGCACTCCTGCAAAGCGAGTCGTCATAGTGGACTCAGGAGAGCTTTAGAATAGGTAAGGCAGGGAAAGAGACGAGGTTTCTAGTAGTGTTAGGACTATGTATAGAGGGAGAGTGTGTTCTTAGTGGAGATTTCGGGCACGGCCAGCATACGTTTGTTCCAGAGTGGGTTGAGACGCAGGTCTAAAGGCATTTTCTTGCCGTTGACTAGGAAGGCGCGGCCAGACGTCTCGGGCAATGGATTTGATCTCCTAGGCAGAGTGGCAGTCCTGGTGAAGGCCGGCAAGTCCTCCTTCCCTGCAGTGCCCCGCCCTGTACAGCAGTTCCCCATCTTTATCAGTCCTTACTTCCTCCAATCACTGCAACACCTGTGTAGTGTGAGGGAATGGCTAATGGAGTGATGCTAGGAATAGGCCGACTTGGGGTGAGGCTCAGCAATTGCACCGCTCTCTCCATTGGGCCGCTGGGCCCGCAGTTCCAGCGCACAGCCGCTGCTGCTCCGTTCCTGCCGATGATGTGGGTCTAGGGGATCTGCCTGGGTGAAGGAGCAGCTGGTCTTGGTGTGCGGACTGTCGAGTTGGCTGACATCTGCAGTTTCCACACTGTCGTGACAGGGACTTGCGTCTCTCTTCAGTCGCTCGTACTCCTCGATGCATTCCCGCACCTGTTTGTCCGTGATATAGTCTTTCGGGGTTTTCCCAGCCTGGTTGACGGCCTTCGTATCCGGGGCATAGCTGAATAAAATGGTCAAGCACTTGATATGACTCAGGTGAACTGCGTAGTGGACAGGAGTCCAGCCCTCCACATCTCCCAGGTTCGGATTCGCTCCATAGGTCAGTAGCTCCGACACCGTTTCCACATCGTTCTGGATGACTGCCAAGTGCAGCGGAGTCCTCAGGATGCAGTTCGCAGCGTTAGGGTCGGCTCGAAGTCGCAGTAAGTCCTTGACAGTTCGCTTCAGTTCTTTCTCCACTGCGTAGTGCAGGAGGCCGCAGCCGAGAATGTCCTTCACTTCGACATCTTCGGCCTTCGGACTCCGCAGGCGACGCTCGATTTCTTGTGGATCTGCTTCAGTGCCAGTCCCAGTGCGTAAGGCCTGTCCATAGGACTCCAAATACCCCTTAAGTCCTTCTTGATGCCATTCGTTAGGCTTGAGTTTCAAAGCCGGAGCCTTGCGGTCGCTGTCGCTTTGAATGTTGATAGAAGTGTTGGCAGCAGTGGTGGGAATGGCAGTGCAGGCTGCAGCTCTGCGCTGGACTGCGGCTTGAACCAGCAGTGGAAGGCGTCGCCGTACTCCAATGAATCCGATACGTTCCATTTCAATGACTATTACTCTCCAGTTTACCCCCCTCCACCCTCTAGTCCTCTATCCTTTCCCTCCTTCTTCACAGCCGGGATAGGTGGAAAGCATGCCGCTTAAGACCTATTAGTCCCTGGAATAGAGTCTTTCTCTCAGACGCATTTGCTCTATTTGCAGACGAGCAGCCGTCTTGACGAGTTCGAGGTGTCCGTCCATTAGGTCTTTGAGCTGGGCGTCTCTGCGCTGGTCCTTGGCGATCATATCAACCATTACGGACTTGTGTAGGTCCATCATCTCAGTGAATTGTCCACTTAGTCTTTCCTGCAAGTCCATAATGAGTCCTATTGGGACCCGTTTTTCCTCGTTTTCGCTTCTTTCCGGGGACTCCAACTTCTGCACGACTGAGGAAGCCACGGGCACCCCGGCCGAAGGCAGTCCGAGACTAAGACTGGGCAGCTCTGGTAGTGCAGACGTGGAGGCCGCGTAGATAGGCATCCCCTCCGCAAATCGGTCTGGCTTGAGGTTGAAGGGCTTGAGAGTGCGTTGGCTGGCTTTGGGGTCGGAGGGGTGGTCGAGGTCGGAGTCAGAGGGAGGCTGGTGACTAGGATCGACAGGGTCGTTCTCTAGCTGGAAAGGATGAGAGTCCAAATGGCCGCTGGGGTCGTTTGCACTGCTCCGCCGTAGGCGAATATCAGCTTCGCTCTCTTCGGTCGTGTTGGAAACGGTGAAGCGGCCTTTCTGCAGGACACCTTTCTTGGCTATTGACATTTTCCGAATTAGCTATTACAGTCACTCTCTCCCTGCAACATCTGCCTTTCCCCCCTGTCCCCCAGCCTATCCCAAGGCTTCCTGCCCTGCAGCCACTCCTCCTTCTGCTTCTCCTGCATCCTCGCCTGGTCCAAACACTCCAATCACTGTCCTCTCTGCAAGTCCGCGTTCCGCTTCATCTACCAGCTGCGTAACGGCTGCTTGACCTCTGAGTACCGGGCAGTGGAGGAGAAGCCCTTCAAAATGCCGGAAATTGGGTGCAAAGTGTGCACTAGGGGGGATAATGAGGCAGTGCTGATACTGTGTGATGGGTGTGATGAGGGTGGAGAGGTGGTACTGTGCGGAGTGTATAAAGGGACAGTCGGCGAAGCAGAAATTGCTGCAGAGGAGGGCGATGAGGAGAGAGAAAACATACAAAAGGAGGAGTTTGGACGTTTATATCAAAATATCGGTGCAAAGTAGAGGAAAAGCTGTTCTTCCGCTAGGCACAGTGTATAGCAACACTCCAAAAAGACCATTTTAGTACTGAAAAGCCCAAGCAAGGCGTAGGTCTGAGAGCTGTCCCTTTAGCTCTACTTGCTAGTGTCCTCTGGGTCCTCCAGCACTCTGTCCACCACGCTTTGACTGATGTCCTCCGGCACATCGAGGTCTTCCGGCTGGAACTCGTACGGATAGTCGATGAAAAGCGGGTCGCTGAAGGCAGACTCAGGGGCGAAGAAGGGTTGAGAGGGAAAGAAAGGCTGGGAGTTGGCTTGGAACTGAGGCGGACTTACCTCTTTGGGCAGGGCTTTCTTGCACTCAATCCACTTCCCCTTCAGCAGGTTACTATTATAGTTCCTCAGTACCTCCTCAATCGCTTCCTCCTCAGTAAACGTCACAAATCCGAACCCTCTGGGCCGCTTTGTCTGTCTGTCGAACATCACCACACTGTCTTCAATCTCCCCGAACTGGGAAAAGTATTCCTTGAAGTCTTCGAGCGTTATTTCGGGCGGCAGGCCGCCTACGAACAGCTTGCGGGTGTGGAAAGAGGCGGTGGCTTCTGCGGTCTGGGCGAAGTCTTTAGGGACTGCGCGCTTGCAGTCGACCTTCTTGCCGTCTAAGACTTGGTCTTCGCTGAGAATTCGCTCGACTGCGTCTTTGTCACGCATCGTTACGAACCCGAAACAGCGGGATCGTCCAGTGTTCCGGTCCTGCATAAGCGTGCATTCTTGAATAACCCCAAAGTTCTGGAAGTGGCTAATGAGCAGTTCGCGAGTAGTGTGCGTCGTGAGTCCGCCCACAAACACCTTCTTGGCAGAGATGCTTTCGACCCCCGGCGCTATCATGCCACCTAACTAATATGATGGGCACAGCCAATGGTCCAGCTCCCTGGGCTTCCTGCCTGGTGGGGAGGAGGACTGGATAGGGGAAATGAAAGGATATTTGGGACATTTGGGCAGGGAAGGGGTGGTTAGAGAGGGAAATAGACTGATTTCCCGTGATTTCGACTTACTAATATTGGAGCGTTTTTCAGTATTTTGATCTGCAAAAGGCCAATTTCCCTGATAGATTGTTCGAAAGAGAGGACGACTAAGTGATAATAAACCTGAAAACAGGAATTGTGCTATTTAGACCTGTGCTTGCTGATTTTCTAGCCTGGGAGTACGGGATTACCATACTGCTAACGGCTTATCGACGATTGAAGAGTTGGGTAGCAGATATCATTCATGCCCAGAGTTCTCAATGCTGTGGTTACGCATATGCATTACAGTTCAGCAATAATATAGACTTTGGCTATGACTCAAACGCTCCCAACTACGCGTACAAATGGGAATATTCAGAAACAACCTACTGCCTACAGCTATGGACTACACAGGTCTAACTTGACTCCCCGCTTGCTCCAATGTCCCTGCGGCTTATCCGACCCCACGACCATCCAAAGCCTCGTCGCACTGCTCTCAGGAAACAGCGGACACAGCACCTTATTCAGCCTATCCACCGGCTTTAAGGCCGTTTCCCGCACCTGCGCTTCCAGCCAGTCCGTTCTTTGGTAGTTAAAAGCCGCGTTTGCCATCGCTGTGAAGCGCTCTTCTTTGGTGATATCAGTGAGGTGGTACTCTGCAGGGAGGTGTTTGTAGGTCATTAGGATGCCTGCGGGGACGCTGAGGCTGGCGATGTCGAGGTTTTTGTGCTTTTTGGCGGCCGTGCAGCAGAGGGTGGGCAGCTCTTGGGGTGGGGAGTTGTAGGTGTCGGTGAGGAGTTGGTTGCGCAGACAGGCATTGAAAAGGCGTAACCCCACCAGTCTAAAGCAAAACTCCCCACAGTACTCCTGCTGCTCCGTCGCCTCAAACTCCACAAACTCAATATCCACCCTCATACAGAAGGCCAACGATCTCAGCAAAGCAGTCAGCAGTCCCGCAGGGTTGAGGGCCTGCGACAAGTCTATGAGGTCAGGGAAGCAGGCAACGGGTCTGCTGAGTTGGCTGATGTAGGCACTGCTTTGGGTTTCTGCGTGCAGGAGGTAGGGTCCGGCTTTGCGCCAGACTCGGGGAGTCCGGTCGTTGGAGATGTGGGATAAAACGGACTGGTCTTTAGGTGAAATTTGAGCAGTTTTATAGGTCAAAAAGCCTAAAATTCGCTCCATTTGCTCCTCTATATCTCTAAAAAAGCCATCGAAACTGCGCTCATTCACCTTTTCCAAATTCGCCAAAATCATCTTAAAAGTAGGCGGCTGGACCGATATCAGCACTGAGTAGTCCTCAGATTTGTACCGATCAGGCAGGAAAAAGTAACTATACCGCATTTTCTCCTGCGCTGTAAGTCGCACCCGCAGGGACTCCACGTCGAAGGAGGGATCGCAGGGGGCTGCGGCCCTGCGCAGGACCTTGATAGCGTCTTGGAAGTTGGTGAGGCGCTGGATCGCTGGGAGGGATGTGGCGGAATCGGAGGAAAAGGAGGGGAAGCAAGGAGCCATTTTTGCTGCTTCTCCATGCAGCCGTATGCTGGCCAAGACCTGCGGCTGCCCAATCAACTGCAAGTGGTCCTGCTTCGGCATCTCAAACAGCAGCGCTTCAATCGACTTCTGCGAATTCCCGCGCATCTTATAAAGGGGATACTGCAGTCCGCTCCAATCCCCCGTTTCGTCCTTGAAGTCGAACTTCAGTGCCTTGGAATCGCTCATTACTGCGTGTTTCATGAAGTTTAAAGCCGCGTAAAAGGCCATTTCGTCCCAAGAAGGCCCGATAATCTGCAGAAACAGCAGTACTAACCCCGCTCCTCCCACCTTGTTCGCAGTCATTTCCACTCCATTACTATGCATCACTTCCCTTATAGTGGTCCTCACTTCCTTCAGGGATAGGACTACGGGGAGGTCTTGGCAGTAGGTGATTCTGAGTTTGAAGGCGCAGATGACTAGCATGAGGTTGTAGAAGTAGAAATCGCTCCAGTTGCCCGTGCGGTCTTCTGTGTTTTCGGACTCGGGCATGGAGGGGGAGCCGAAGGCTGAGGAGTTGTTGCGAGTACTGGTCCTGCGGAAGGTGGTCATGGTCATGGAGGATAGAAGCGAGGGCCGGGGTTGTTCTCCACGTAGTTGTTTGTTTACTGCGCCTCGCAGAAGCGGGTTGATGCGAGTTGTGCGTTTGCCCATGCGACGGAGAGTCGGCAAATCGACTTGGCTGTATTCGGTATAAGTTTGCTTCTTTTTGGAAGAAACGACGTCAAAAGTCCCAGAATCAAACATTTCCTGCGCAAGCATCATATGCTCCCGCACAGTCTCCGGGTCCCGGAAGCAAAGTCTGTACGTATTCGTAATGAACCCCGACCAAGCCGGAATGTCCCTCGGACTACCCTGAAACAGCAGCCAGAGTCTAAACTGCTCGTGGGTACTCGCCCGCTGCAAGTAGCTGGAAATGTGCTTGGTCAGTCTTTCCACTTCCCCCTTTCCCAGGCACTCCAGTCCTTCGAGCACTAGCCACTTCCTTTGCTTTACTGAGGCTCCTAACTCCTTGAGTAGTCTTTCGAGCCGGGATTCGCCCTTTATGTCTCTCCGCTTGATGCTGACTATAGGCAGAATTCGCTCCAAGCCGATTTCATTGAGTGCTGCCGCCCTTTGCAGCCAGGGTAAGGGATATGTCCTTTTGAAGAAGATGGAAACAGGCGTTTTCTGCGTAATGAACTCCGCAGTCATTACGAAATCTATGTCCGGCAGGAAGGAAAAGCGCCTGCCCAGTACGTTCACGACCAGTGTTTCTATGAATAACGGCACTAGGTCCTGTCGAAACCAGCAGTACAGCACTGCCTGCGTCCGCATGTCTAAAGCCTCAGGGAGAATTGCCTCAAAGTGTAGGTCTTTATGCAGAAAAGACTGTAAGTCTGGGAAAGTGAGGGTATCAGGCATGGGAAACCAGTGGGTTATTAGGTCGTTGTAGCGGCTTTCCAGTGCTTCACTAGTCCTTAGAAAGGGCAAAGCCAGTCCTTGCGACACCGCCTTCATAGTCCTCGCAAACACCTCCTCCTCACAATGCCGCTTCAAGCAGTACGCCAGCAGCACCACATTCTGCTGCCTCACCGGCAAAATCCACAGCAGCCGTACCACAAAGCGGTACAAAATCGGCCCTGTGAACATATTGACTTGGTCCGCGGAGGGAAACCCTTGCTGCGTGATCTGCTCTGCACATGCACTGAGCAGCAAGGAACGGAACATTTGCGGGGAAACGCTCCACTCTGCGAGTTTCAAAGAGGCGAGGACGGAGCTCAGGTCGCTTGCAATGGCCAGCAGCTCTAAGTAGGTGTCCTGCAGTTGGCCGCTTTCGCTGGATTCCTCAGAGCTTTGCTTCCGCTTGGAGAGTTCGCTGGCTTCCAAGCGGATCGACACTACCTTCGCTATAGGCTGGAAAGCAGGGGCGTAGATACTGGGGAACTCGCAGGCTAATAGCAAGGCCAGCAGGTCTTCGGACTTCTGTTCCTCGGATGCAGGGGCGGTTTGGCCTGCGTGGATTTTGGAGAGCTGCAGCAGGACGCTGGTTTTCCAGCTGGCGGGGTCGGAGGGCTCGAGGGAAATCACAGTGCAGAGCTGGGCGAGGCCGAGGGAGGGCTTGGAGGGGAGACTGATGTAGAGGCGGAAGTCGGGGTGGACGTCCAAAGGCATCATTTTGAGCCTAAACTGCTTCCTGACCTTCTCCTCCCCCTGCCTCATCGTCTTAATACTGTTGCTATACCGCAACTGCAGCAACGGCAGCAAGTCCTGCAGCATCCCCTCCGTCGGCTCCAGCAGCAACAGCCCCTTCCCCGCAGTTATACAGTCTATAAGCACCCGCTCCTCCCTCAAATCCACACTGTACTGCAGTCTGGGCAAGTCCGCACCCAGCAAATCCGGGGCCAGTCCGAAGGGGTCGAGGAAAATAGGGTACGGCAGGCCGAGTTGCCAGATCAATTGGCAGGCTTTGACGGAGTCTTTGAGGAAAGGGGAGATGGGGATTTCTTCCCCGCGCCAGGCTGCCCGGTTTTCCTCGTCGAATAGCACGTTGTGGCTGGATAGAACTGCTTCGAGCCGCTCGCGCACCTTTTCTCGGCCTGCGTAGTCCGAGTTCAAACTGGCGACGAAGAAGACTGCCTGCAGCAAAGAGTTGCCCTGCACATGGCTGCGTCTACGCTCGAATTCGCTGATTTCTTCCAGCCACTCCGCCCTCATTTCCTTCAATTCCCCTACGATTTTAACCGTTTTCGGGCGAAACTGCAGCATCTCCAGCAGTTGCTCCTCAGTGGCTTTGAGGCGCGTTTCCACGCTATTGAGCTGCGCAGAAAGCACCAACAACTGCTCCGTCGCAGCCTTCTGCTCGCACTCCGCCCTAATCCTCAGCTGCTCCTGCAGTCTCAGCGGCGCTTCCAGCCACTCCGCCTGCTTCCTACTCAGCTGCGTCACTGCACTCCTTAGTGTCTCCATCGCCCCCATCAGTTCTTCCAGGGGAGAAGCAGTGCCAAGGTCTCGAAACCGTCTGAGGAACTCGGAGATGTCGGGGTACTTCGAGGCTTCGAGGTTGTGCAGCTTCACGATTACCTCTTGCAGTGCACTTGCCAGCTTGGAGGCCACAGGCTTGCAGTGGGCGGGGTACTTCTCGGGCTGACCGAAGGGGAAAGGCTTGCTTTTGGGCACTAAAACGCTCTGCAGGGCGCCTAAAAGCAGACAATTCCCTTCGTTCAGGTCTGACAAGCCGTGCTTTTCCGGCAGTTTCGCCAACTCATGCATCAACTTGTTCTCACAGGTCTCCGTTTTGCCCCTCATTTCCCTACGCTCCCGCTCCATCTGGTCCTTCAGAGCCGCCATTTGCAGGTCGTCGTCCAGAGTCAGGTTTTCCAAGGAGAACTTGAGAGCCAGGAGCTCCTTTTGCTTGGCTTTCAGGGTTTCTACGGTGGTTTGGAGGTCAGTTAGGTACTGGGATCTGTCGAGTTCGGCTTCGCAGCGGATTACCTTGTCGGCGCCTTGCTCGAGGGATAGAATTGAGGCATCTAGGGCGTCTTCTTGGAACCTTTTAATCGCCTCAGCCAGATACCAAACCTGCTCTAGTGCAAATTCCTCTAGCGGCTTCGGCGTAACTTTGGCTAAATCTCTCATCAACTCTGCATCCGCAGGGGCAAACCGCTGAATATGCGCTTTTAACACAGAGGGAATAGGCTGCCGGTCGTAACTTATCAGTCGGCACAGGTTGTATAGGGAGCGGTAGTGGTGTTTTAGGTGTTCAAGGGGGCCTTCGCGCAGGGAGCGGTCAAAATGGTAGTGATCTGTCCGGACTAAAATGGTCAAAATGACGTTATCTTGCATTTTTTCTCTTAAAACGTGTTTAATTTGCTCTGGATACAGGTCTTTTTTGCTGTAGTGACTATAGGGTCCGAGCGATTTGAGGGCTTTTCCCAGCAGTAAATCCGAGCAAAACTCCAGTAAATTGCGCAAAAGTGGCATTTTCAGGTTCGTTTCTTCCTCCAAAGTAACGATACAAAGGGTCTTTGTGTCCTTGTTGGCAGCGTTATCCAACATCAGCTTCAGTTGGAACTTCATATCAGTGGCGAGGTAGTTGTTCTGTCCCTCCGCCATGGAGTTCAGCAGTTCTGAGGAGAGGTCCGCAAGGGAAGTCGACAGCACCTGATACCCCAGCGTCTCCGCAGCCATGTAGGTAAGCGCTCGCACCGTCCTGAGTTCCCTCTCCACAATCACAATGGAGTGCTGGCTGTGCACCAGGTCGTCCACCACCTGGCAGTAGTGGTACAGTTGCCGGGACTTTTGGTCCACTCGATTGACCTGCGGCTCTTTGAAGAATTTCAGCGGCTCTGGGTACTTGGTATTGCAGGTAGTCCGGACAGCTTCGAAGCGAGCCATCAAGTCCGTGCAATTCCCTTCATTCAGTTCCACATACCCCTCCCTTCCCACCTCCAGCAGTCTTTCCCCCACATAGAAAGTATCCCGCACCTGCATCAACTGCTGGTCTCCGAAGAACTTCCTCAGCATCAAGTCCTGCAGTCCCACGGCTCTGTAGTACACCAACGCTTTCAAGTAGTTCGCAAGTGTGCAGTGGTGAGAGGTCCGCTCCGTCTTCACCAAGTCCGTCCTACTTTTCGTGTAAGTGGAGTAAAGGCTTTGCCCGAGCACTGGATCGACTGCTAGTTCAGAGAATATCCCCTGCAGTTCTGTGTCTGTGTATTGGTATTTGAAGAGGAGGAGGAAGTGGCGGAGAGCGCGTTGGTTGGCGGCTCGGTACTTGTGGGCGCTGTAGCTGTGCACTAGACACAGAGTTAGTCCGTAGATGCGGTGGAACTCCCCGCGGTTGTACCACCCGCCGTGCTCCATGTAGAAGCGGAGGTCGTCGTATACTGCGGAAGATGCGAGGTTCATATCCTCAATAAAGGCATAATGATGCACTCCGCCCAAAGCCCCAAAGTGCCCCGGCCTAAACTGCTCCAGCGCAGTTTCCACCTGGTGCTCCAGTCCATCACACGTCGTGGACGCCAGTATATTGAGCGGCAGCACCGAAACCAGTTCCTTCGAGTGCAGTTCCCTCAGCACTTGCGTCAACATCAGTGTCTTCCCGCACTGGTGCGGACCCATAATCGCGAAATCAGTCTTAGTGTGAAGTGCATGTCTGATGCGGTATTTGAGTCTTTTGGTCGTGTCCGTGTCAATAAAGAGGATAGAGCGAGTGGGCAATTGCGGGATATGGCCTGGGGACAAGCCGGGCTCGCAGACTTCCGACCATACAGCCCAGGTCTTTTCCTCGAACAAGTAGGTCAGGTCGAAGATCGAAGCCACTCTTTTGGAGGCGACGAAAGGTAGGATCCCCGCTGCGAAGGTGCCCTCTTCCTCCCGGCAGATCCGCAGTAAAGACTCACTGAACAGAATTCTGCTCCTGGAAATCCGCCCAATGCAGGCGATTAGACTGAGGATCCAGACTACCTGGACGTGAGAGGTAGAGAACTGCTCTGGCCGCTGTAGATCTTCCAGGCCGATTTCTAGGCGGAACTCGAGAAACAGTCCTTGCTTTTTCCGGTTCGCCCCGAGAAATAGACACAACCAATTGACCAGTAGCTGTCCACATACCTTTCGACTGACTTTCAACAGGTGGTCCTCAGTGTTTTCCATTATCGAACTATAGTGTTTCGCATATAGTCCCAATAAGACTTGGGCATATTGTGGCAACTTCGCCTCAATTTCATGCTGAAAAGCCGCTTCTTCAGGTACGTCCTCATCATTACTGTATATAACGCTTGCTTCTGATATGAGACTAGGAGAGGCGTCGGTGAGGTCTTCTAGTTCGCTGATGACCCGCAGAGAGGGGGAGAGGATTACTCGGATTTCCTCTTCGAGGTGGACTTCGCTGCGGGCGATGGATAGAAGGCCGTCGTTTTTGATATCTTCCGAGTCAATATAAACCCAATCCCACTGCGAAAACCGCTCTTTCGGCGCACCCACCGGCCTACTCAAGCAGCTAACCTCCAACTTCGACTCCGGCTGACAACAAGCACAAAGCACACTATACACATTCCACTGCGACACCTGTCCACTCATAATATGCACATTAAAGGGAGTGTTGCTGTATTCGGAGTAGGCCAGGGCGCAGGTGGAAATGAGTGTGGATTTGCCAGAGGCTGCGGGGCCAGTTAGGAGGATTACTCGCCGGTCTGTGTCTAAAATGCAGTTCCAAAGGGCTTTTAGGCCGCGCAAAATGTCGTCTTTGGAGCAGAGTTTGAGTCGGTTGGAGACTTCGAGGAGCTTTTTGGTTTCGGGTACGAGGGCACTGCCTGCTAAGATGGGGTTGTGCGGGGAGCGGAAGATAGTGGCGAGGAACTCCTCGAGTAAGGCTTCTTCGGACCCGGAAAGGCCTACCTTTAGCACCCTTGAAAAGACATTGCAAAGCAAGTAATTGTTATCAGTGACTGTGAACTGGTCCAGCACCTTCGCCATCGAGTTGATGATCTTGTGCAGCAACTTCACATTAGCAGTGCGGACTCGAAAGCTGCTGGCAGGCCGGAACACCGAGGAACAGTCATCCGTCAGGAAGGTCAAAGCCCGGGAAATGCGTCTACTGAGTTCCCGAGCCTGGGCAAGGCCGAGGGCATAGAGGCGGACTTCAGCTACAGCCGCTAAGTCTGGCTGGACCAAGGCAACACAGCGGAAACACTCTCGGACTCTTATAGGAATGTGGATTTCAGACTGAGTGGTCATAGCCCAGAATGCGAATCCTTCATGAATCTGCATGCTTTCCCCGTCCAGGACCATTTCGTGCTTGCCTTCTTTCTGAGCTTCGCCGATTTTGGGCAGGAAGTGGACCAGGGCGTTGGCCAGCACCGGCTCCAACTTGTCCACTTCCTCACAAACCAGCCAGGTCCCAGTCGCTAGGCAGCCAATCAGCGCGGAAATGAGAAAGCCGGACTGAACTCCTTGGGCCAAAGTCAGACTCAGCACCAAGCGTCCATACATCAGTGCCATTTCCTTGAGCGTTTCGCTCTTGCTGCAGCCCGGCCCTCCCTGCAGCAGTCCCGGCGTGTGGTATTTCAACGCACACGCCAGATTGAGCATACATCTTTCCGTCACGGGTGTAGATACAAATAGAGGCAACGGCAGTGGCAGCCATTCGAACCCGAACCCAATGGTCATATCGAAATAAGTGACTTTGAGGTCTAACACCCTGGAGTCCAGTTCAGCCTGGTGGCGCACCACTGCCCTCCAGAGCAGGTCGTCCCAGTCGAAGTGGCGGTTTTCCCCTGCGGAGTGGAGGATGTGGAGTTGCTGGAGGAGCAGTAGGACGAGCTTCTCGAGTTTCGCCCGAGAGGCGGCTTTGCTGGCTTCTGCGCCTTCTCCGCGGAACATTACGAGACTGCTTTGGCCGGGGGTGCCGAAGATAGGCCGGATTTCGCCTATTAGAGCAGCTAATAGCGACTTTAGCTTTGGCAATTCTGTCGCTACAGCGGTTTCCAGCTCCAAAGCCGCGAAGATCGCCTGGCTAAACCTGATCTGCTGGACTATGCACAGCACCTGCGGGTCCTGCGAGCTTTGCCACCAGTCCGCCTCCTGCAGCGCCCTCTGCACCAGGTCCTTTAGTATGTACTGAAAGGTGCTTCGCAGGGAGTAGTCCAACTCCTGCAGCCAGCCCTCCACCGGCACCGACTTATTGAGCACCTGCAAAGGCACAGGCTTGCGGAGCAGCAGTTTGAACTCTCCTCTCGAGACTTCCTGGATATTGGGACTGTTCAGACTGAGGGAGCCGATGCCTGGGTACAGTGCGGACACTGCCACAGTGCCACGTCTCGCCACACTCGATAAAAACATCTTCAGTTCCCCGGGGGAAAAAAACATCAATCGAGCGAAGACGCTGGTTTTGCGCTTGATGACCTTTTCCACTTCCTTTGTGAGTACCTCAATCCACTCACTGGCTTCGACGTGGCTTTTGATCTTGGTGTCTGTGAAGACTGCGAGACTGAGACTGGACTGGATTAGCTCGGTTTGATGCACGAAAAAGTCCTGCAGTTCCTCAATGCGACTTTCGTCGGAGGCTAAGTCGGCTTTGATTTCCTCTAGTTGCAGGAGGGGGTACAGACTGAGCCAGGCGGATTGGAGCTCTTTGAGGTCGCGCAGTACTGTGCAGGAGGATATGAGGCTCGCTTTGGTCTTTTCAATGCGAGACCGGAACACATTAGAATACCTGCTGGCCGCTTGGATATACGATATAGTGGCTAAGTGCTCATTCATGACTGCTTCAGCCTCGTCCAATCCTTCCAGTCTTGGTAGCTTTTGGAAAATCGGGTCATAGGTAATAGCCACTGTGAAGTTGTTTCCCTCACTTTCCACCCTTCCCAGGACTCGCTCGATTTCGAACTCGTTCAAAGCCTCGTAGCAGATTTTGTGGATGGCCGGGAGATGCTGCAGGATGTTGGCTTTTACAAGGGTGTGCAGAGTCAGGGATTCTAGCTTGAGTCCGCTGCTGAGGAGAGTGAGGATAGAGTCCCAGTGGCGGTCACGAAGGGCAGGGTGACGTAGTTGCATGATAAGCAGGACATACTGCTGAAAGTCCTTCATCTGTTTCTGCAGTTCCTCCACCACTGCCAGAGCTTCCTTCCCCTCAAACTCCCTCTGCAGTCTCAACAGCAGCTTTTCCCCTTCCGAATACTTCGCCCCCACCACTTCCGAATTCACCTGTCTGAAGTTATTATAGTACCACTCCTCAGACGCATGCAGCCAGTCCCTGCTAAAGCTCCACAATTCATAATGCTTCTGAAACGCCTTATGCAGCAGTGGAAAGTCTGAAAAGTCCGTTTCCGGCATGCCTAGCACCTTTTCCCGGAAGTTGATTTGCACTGCTTCTTCTTGTGATTGCACTAAAGTTTGCACTAAGCTGGCGGCTGTCTGGGCGTGTTCGTCGGTTGTCTCCAGGTCGGAGTAAGTTTCGAAGGTTTTGATTGCTTGTTCGGAGTCGACGAGTGTGCGTAGGAGGCTGGAGCCTTGGTCTGCGACTTGCTCGATGAAGCCTGGCCGAGCCTTGTTTATGCGAATTTGAGTCCTAGAGCGACTCATGCGAATTTCCGTTTGCCACACCTGCGTCTCCCAAGTCTTCTCCAGCTGCTTTTCATTCAAAGCTTTATTATAGGTCTGCAGAGTGGTCTTAATGGTCTTTGCCTGCTGCAAAATCAGCGAAATTTCCCGAAACTTCTCAGCGTCTTGTCCTTTTTTGAGGTAATCAGATATGCCCTGCAGTTCCTCGACTGTCTGAGGGTACCTGTGCAAGTCGTCCATGAGAGTTTGGAACAGCTGACCTGCCTGAGTTAGGAGTCCACTGTACTCCCACTGGAGTTCCTCGAGTAGACACCGCAGTAGCCGCTCTCCGTTCTCTCTCGCTGCTTCCTTGTATCGCACTAAATTCAGCTCCACCAGTCCGAATTGCAGCGTTTCCGGCAAATTATGCGTAATGGTGCGTATGTCCATTGCCAGCGTTTCCAGCTCTTCACTGAGTCCCGAGTAGTCTCCTAAGTGCGAAGAAATGATGGAATTGAGCAAGGACTGCTGAGAGTCCTGGACCAGGTATTCATACTGCCTGAGAATAGCCACCATAGCGAGCGGTCCATAGAGGGAGTACCTGGCTACAGTTTGCGCCTTTCTAAGGACTTTCGTATAGGTTTTCCGGTAGAAATGGAGGGAAATGGCTCTAGAGTCTACAGGCGCAATAGTCGGACACTCGGCTAATGTCCGTAGCGGCAGGTCGAATAGGGTTTTCAGCTGTTCCTGGAACTCCGAGATACTGGGCTCTAACTGCAAGTTGCGGTTATCCCTGCCCACACTAGTCCAGCCCAAGTTCTCGTTGGCCATAATATCAGTGGGGGAGTCGGGCTCTGAGCCTTCGGGTGCGTCTGTGCATTCCTCAACTGTGGATATGATGGAAAGGAAGCAGTTGAGCCGGCGAGTGGCCTGCAGGACTGGAGTGCTGATGGGTTTCTTGCTTTCGCGGAGATGACGGGGGAGGAAGTCCTCAGTGTCAGGGACGCCTTTGATAGTAGGCGGGGTGAAAGCAGTGGAGTGGGCTGGGACCAGGTAGAAGGTAAATAAGGCCTTTGGCCCTGTAAACACAAATGCAGAGTGCAGTTTACTGCTCGCAAAATACGCCTTTAGCTCCGCAATCAGCGTGCGAGTCAGCCGCATTCCATACTCCGACTCCGCCACCACTACGAATTTCCCCTCATAGGCGAACTCTCTATCTTCAGGAAGCAGCATTTCCCACCTTTCCTTCCTTCTTTTCTCCAACACTTCCCCTGAAATCACCTGAAATAAGGCACTAAAAGTCCACGGCAGCGGCAAAACTGCATACCTGCGCTCTATCTCCGCCGCCAGTTTCGACAGCGAACTCACCAGTGCGAACTCGACTTGGCTCTTGAGCGCTGCGTTGAGTCTAAGTGGAAAGTACAGAGAACAGGCTTGGGGAAGCAACGGAGAGTCTTTGAAATGGTCACAAACTTCATTAGTGGTTTCCACGCTCAGGCCAGTTATGGCCTTTATTTGGCCCATCCAGTGCTCGCGGTACAGTCGCTGCAGTCTTCTTGTCGACCTTGCAATCGACCCCGGAGTCAAAAACCCGAAAATGTCGATTTGCCGTATTGCAGTAATCCGCCTTAGGAAGCTCTGCACCAGTCGATGTTGTCTCAGCCTGCACTCTAGCAAGGCGCTAAGGACTTTCCCTGCCTTCGGTCTATCGAAGGTGCAAATCTGCGACCGCTGGTCATAAGCCCTTCTCTGAGTCTGCTCATCTGTCCACGGCTGCACTGTCAACTGCCACTTCGCGAAGAAGTGCTCGACTTCGAAAATGAAGTTCACCACACTTCGTCTGTAGTAATCCTCCACTTCGCCCAGTATCACGCCTTCGCTTTCAGCTGTCAGATAGCGACGCAGGCCTGAGAGGATCCTGGCCTGTGTGGCGGCAGAGAGCACGATTGGCGGGAAGGAGGAGAGGCTGGCTTCGGCTCGCGTTTGGCAGCGTAGGATTGCTTCTTCGAGGTCTCTGCGTTGTGTGGCTTCGTGCAGTCGGCAGAGGAAACTGTCTTCGGACTCAGCGCCCAGCCGCAAGTTCACCCGAGACACTCGCTTTTCGGAGTTGGAATTTGACCATCTAATAGTGAAGAGCCTCTCTTGAGGGTCATAAGCCACTACCGTGCATTTTCGCCACTCCCAACTCTCATCATACCTCCTCCAGCGCGACACAGCCTGCTCAGGGAACTCCATCCGCGAGTAGTCCGTTTCGTCCAGAAAGAAGAAAGCCAATGGGAAGAAGTGGTTGTGGGCGTAGGGACGCAGGAAAGGGTTGAAGTTGCGGAAATCTGTGGAGACTGGGAGAGCGTATTGGAAAGGCACGGCTACTTCAGTATTGTAACTCGGGAGTTGGACAGGAGTGTAGCTGGTTGGGAGGGACACTCGCTGGCTAATTGTCCTGTTTTCGTCTTTGCAGGCAGTTTTCATGCTTTCCCACGAGTCTCTGCTGAACTGCAGTTTGGGCAGACGCGCTGAGAGTTGGGCTCGGTGAGTCGGAGGTCTCGGACTGAGGAGAACCCTCGTACTTTTCCACGCCGGCACTGGCAAACTCATCCTAAGCGGCGGATCCCTCCCTAGCGGCGCCTTAAACTGCCTCCTTATCTCCTCCTGTGTCCTCTGCTCCTCCTCAAACGTCTGAAACTGTTCATAACTGCGGTGCTTCTGCAACTGCTCCACCAAGTCCATACTCATTACAGCTAGGTCCTAAGAAACTAAGGTCAGCACGCTGAATTGCGAGTCCTTGGTGGCCCTGCGGAGCAGGGAAGGCCGGTAGGGGGTGAGGAACAGGGGAATATCCTCCGCTACACTCATTTCCCGTAGTAAATTCAAAGCCTCTGGCAGTTCGTCGTCCTTTCGGTCGTTCGTGAAGCTTTTGATTGGCAGGCCGTTGGCCGGGTGGAAGCGGTAGGACACAGGGGAGTTCTGAGTGGACTTTACGTCTAATATGACGACATTGCTCATATCTCTGCCCAGACGACTCAGGTCTTTCACGTACTCTCCGTTGTAGTAGACGCAGTGTTCCCGGGAAAGACGGTGGGAAATGAAGTGATTTGGGTCCAGTTGGTCTAAAATCGGGTCTGCGTAGCTTTTCAAGGAGGCAGTGAAGGACACTAATTCGTACATTTCCGCCGCCCGCTGCAGAAACTCGTCAACTCCCGGCCTCTTTTGCACATACAAAAGCGTGGTTTTGTGGCCAATAAGGACGGGAATGGTCAAATCTGGGTTGGGAATCTGTGTGAAGGAACTATGAATCAAAGTCTCGTCTAGGTCCAATACGAGTGTCTTCCTGCCCACTTTATCCCCTGATTGAGGCGGTAGGAGGGACTTTGATATGGACACATGCGCTTCCCTGACCCTGTACTTCCGCCTGCTGAAACACCTTTTCAGGACTCTGCACAGACAGCATGTGGACAGGCAGTTGGAAGGGACTGGACACTCAGGTGAGGAAATGGCTGGGAGTCCCTGGGGCGGGGAGAGAGGCTGGCAGGACCCTTCGCGGTCGAAGTTGGGAGAGGGAGTAGTGGTCGACATCGCTGGGTGTGGGCAGTATGGACTCTTTGTACGATCTATTAGAACTGGAAAGTGCATTTAATCGACGTCTTTCTTCGCATGCTGTTAAATCCCTATCTTCGCTATACGTCGGTAATCCACTCGAAGGAAGCGGATTTGATCGGCGTATAATAAGTATGGGGCATAGACCTTTTCCCAGTACAGAGTTGGCAATTTGCGAAATCGACTCAATTCACCCGCCGCCTTTCCAAGCTCCTTGCCGGCTCTACGAGAAGCGAGGCCACTGCCACTTGTGGCTGCTCACAGGCCAGCGCTCGCCTACCCTGGTCTGTGGCGGAGATTGGCCCCTCGCCCTGATATCGCTGCTATGCGTGGGAATGCTAGGAGTGTATTTCCACTATGTGATGGCCCCACATGTGAAGTTCACGATTCAAATAATCGGGTATGTGGGTTTAGGCCTGGGACTTGCGACCCTACTAGCTGCTATGGTAAAGAACCCAGGCCTGGCGACTACCGGAATTCGACTAGATTCGAGGGAAAGCGACAGAGATAGTCCCAGTTGTGGACTGTGTGGGGCGGAGGGCGGTCCGGACACTCGCCACTGTCCTCGGTGTGATGTGTGCGTGCGGCGGCATGACCATCACAACTTCCTGCTGGGCGTATGTGTGGGTGCGGGTAATGTATGGTGTCTGCGGGCGGCGTACCTAGTGTTCCTACTGCTATTTCTGTACCTAGTGCTGTGGGGAGTTTGCTACCAGCCTTTAGACAGTTAGCCACTTTAAATACCTCAAACTGCCAAGTCTTATTTATGCGTATTCGCGGCTTCTTATTGCCTATTCTCCCTCTAACTCTGACTTTCCTAACTTCATATCCATTCCGCACATAGCCAAAGCTAAGGGCCTCAATTGGCTGATTTTGAGAACGTTAAAAAGGCGGGGGAGCATGGATATATATATACAACTAAAGGAAATAGAGACCTTTTCTAAGGTAGTTAATGTCCTGCAAAGCCGAAATTAGTACTATTTCCAGTGGTTTACCCTGACTATATCCAAATAGCACTTCCGCTATTCTATGAAAGTGCTCTTTTACCTGCTTATTTCACATGATCTCCTATTAAGTATTGCCCCAATGCTGCTATTTGCGCTTTCCACCTGACAATTGCCCTTTTCTCTCTATCGCCATTCCCTGTATGGAAGTCTCAGGATAAGCAATACTTTATAGCCCCTACATGTACTGCACAAGTATACACACTATAGGGCTGAAATAGGCGCAGGGCAGGCAATCGAGGACTTCACAATGCTCTTCGACAAGCATATTTAGTACCTTATTTCCATTCACCCACCACTCTGTCTGAATCCCTACAGAGATGCAGCCTAGCGGCCTACACACAGCCCTAAGAGGAAATGGTTAGAAAGCTAGTAGTCCTGCAGCAATGGGCAGTTTGGACCCTGTTCGTCTCCTGGCTTCGCTTAGGTCGGGCAGGGCAGTGACTTTTTCGCTTTCGCAGATAGGCAGGATGAAGTTTTGGATGGAGAGGGCGAGGAGACTGAGGAGATTGCCGCTTTTCCAGGTCCTTATGGCGGCCTGCCGACAGTGCAGTTTCTTATGGAAGGAGAGCTGGGAGGCTTGGCGGAACCTTCGCCCACACTTCTGAACCGGACAAGCGAAGGGCTTTTCCCCTGTATGGATGAGGAAGTGTTCCTTGAGATTCTGCTTGCTGGCGAAGTGCTTGCGACAGACCTCACACTCGTAGGCCCTGATGTCCAGGTGCGACACGTTGATGTGCCTTCGAAGGTTGAACTTAGTAGAGAACGTCTTGCCACATGTGTGGTAGTAGCAGGCGATGTTGTTGATTTGCGTAGCAACCATTGAATTTGACTATAGCAGAGGCTTTGTTGTCCAAAATGGGCCCTCTCAGCCCTACCAGTCCTCCGCCTAGTCTCAGGCCGAAACCTCCCGATTCCACCCCTCCCTCCAACCTCTCTATTTAGTCCTGAAAGAGGCCAAATTGGCTCAGAAATTCGGCCATTGGTCGGAATTTGACTTGTGGGGCAGACCTGAGTTTCGCTTATCTATGCGACTCACTGCTTTTTATGTATTTATTTGCTCGAAGAAGACCGAGTATGCTGAGGAACAGAGGAAAAAGCCTTCCTTTTCCCTCTGCTTTGGGCCTTTCCCTCCATCCACGCCAGGTCCTTTATCGCTATTTAGTCCTTACCATAGAAGGATTTCCCCCATTTCCCCAGCGGAAAGAGCTGCAAACAGCCTGCAAAGGCTTCAAAGTCAATATCCCGGCCTCCAATCTCCACGATTTTCTGCACATACATCCGTATTTGCGCAGTGGCCAGGGCAGGATCCAGTTTCCTCAGCAATGTCTCCATATCTGCTTCTGATGCACGATTAGAGCGCAATGGTAACGCTAGAAACTCGGAATAAAGTTGACTTCGAGTGGTGTTTTGCCAGGCTTTGTGTGCTTTTCTGAGGGCGGTCAGTAGGGAAATACGGGAAATGCAGGTTCGGACGAAGTTGTTGGGCTGGAAAAGTTGAGCGAATTCAGTGCGGAAGATGCAGTTTGAGGAGGATTTATCGAGCAAAAAAGTCACTTCTTCCAGGCAATTTGAGGGTAAAAAGACCCCTAAAACAGATGAAATTCCCTCTACAAAGTCTTCTTTGCTTAGAATATTGGCCTTGCGGGAGTCCAATTTGCGAAATAAGTCCTCGGCTGTGAGGTTTAGTGCGCTCAGACGGTGGATAATATAGGAAACTGAGAGGGCGGAAAGGGAAATTTCAGCCGAAATCGCAGCAATAACCTTTCCCGCAGTCTCCAAATCCTCAGAAAACCAGCTTTGCACCAGTTCAAAGGCAGTTTCCAGGTCCACCAAGCCGCCACTTTCCCACTTCCCAGCAGCACTCACAGGCCAGTTTTCCTCCTGTATTGGCGTTTCCAGCTTCGCAACCGCTCGCATGAGGAATACCTCCTCATGCAGGGAACAAGCCTCTGAAGCACTAGAAAGCCGAAACAGCTCACAGGCTAGTTTGGCCATCGGGACTGGACCCAGCCTTTTCAGTCCCTGGGTTAGCTGAGACAGGGAGGGGAGGAAGCCATGGGCAGCAGGTAGTCTGGTGAGCAGGTAGGACTCCAAGGACTCGGGACTGGTGTTACTGCGGATTGCGGAAAGGTCGGCTTGCGCTTTGCCGAGGTAGAGGGAAATGAGGCTGGAGTACAGATCGTCGGGTGAAATTGGTGTTTCTGCGGGTTTTGCACTACTCTGCTGGTGGAAAGTCCTTATTGCACCCGACTTCTTGAAAAGTGGACTCTGAGTGGCTGGGAGGAAGTAGCTAATAGCGGCTTTCGCGTATCTCCGACTAGGCACAACCACAGTTTCCTCCTTCAGCAAAGACAGATAGTACTCAGCCGCTTTCTGCACTTTCCCAGCCTCCGCCATTTCCCTGCTTTCAGCCTCCACACAGCTCTGCATCTCCATGCGCAAGTCCTCAATAGTCCTTTCAATCTGTTGGAAGGACTTTAGAGAGGTCTTCGTCTGAGTCTCTATAGTGCTTAGCAGAGCACTGGTAGCGAGTCTCAATTTGGATATACGGTCTTTGGCGTTGTCTACCTTTTCATTCCCTGTGATTTCCCCGTTGGATTGGAAGTAGGCGTGCACTGTCTTTAGGTCGAGTTTCGCATCTTCGAGGAATTTGATGTAGCAGAGAAGGGAACTGCTGGTCGTTTGGACTGCTTGCGAAGCTTGCATTAGCAGCATGCCTACCTTTTCCCTGTCCTCCGACTCTAGGTAAATCCCCAGGCTTTCACTGCACAAGCGGAGACTTTCCACCTGGTTTCCAGCCTCTAAGACCTGTATCACTCCCAATAGTTTCCCTTGTTCGTCCTGCGACCCACTGATCTGCTTCTTCTGTAGCTCTGCGTCTATTGTAGCCAGTATAGCTATCGTATCCTCGACGGATGTCTTTTCTTGTTCTCGCTTATTCTTGTAACTCGCCACTTCCTGTATTAGTTTCCCCACTAGAGATGTGTGAGTTGCGGATTTGGCTTTGAAGTGGCTTAGGTGGAAGTTGAGTTTTTCTAAGCTGTTGTAGTGGTGGGAAAGCTTGGATAGGATGTCGCTGAGGCGGGACTGGCATTGCAGAGGGAGGGCGGTGTCGATGGCGGCGTTGGGCAGGCGAGATGTGCAGCAATTCCCCATTACTAGGCTAGGACATGCCCAGTCTGCATTCTGGCTGCCTGGGGAATGTCTACGTCCTTAGATACTACACAAAGTGAACTTCAAACAGAGTTTGATTGGCCTTGAAGACCACCCCTTCCCTGAGTTCGCAGCTATCATTCAAGTACATCCTACGTAATTCTCACCAAGTGCCATTCGTGCTGCCTCTGCCTTTCTCCAAGTCCCCATCACTCAGGTACCACACTCCGCTGTCGTGGTATATGCTGGAGTGACATTTGGAGATGAGACTGTCTTCAATCACTATTTCACTCGTAGCAGCTCTGCCAATTCGAATGCAGGTGTCCACGAAGTCGTCCGCAGAGAAATGGTAGACTTCGCCTTTGCACGGACCTCCGAATAACTTGAGTTTCAGCTTCGACCGCTCCGCAGACTCTAAATTGACCACAACAAAAGACTCACCGATATTCACCAATGTGTTGTCGCGCAGACGTGTCTTTTCGTCGACTCGCAGGAATGCGCCGAAGCCCACTCCCAGGTCTCTGATCCAGTAGCTCTGTTGGTCAGACTTGTAGGAGATTTCGAAGTGGCGGCCTCGGTGCTTCTCTGCTGTTTCCCTGTCTGCAATGGTCATAACCACATCATTCACGACCTCTCCCTTGTTGCCGTCCTCCCTTTTCCCTCGCTTCTTGCAGCCGAAGTAGGTCACTCCATCCCTTGCGTCTCTCAGCGAGTGCTCATACCCTTCTGCCGTGACTCTCAGAATTGAATTCGCGGGCAGGGAAGTGGAACTCACTACCTTCAGCGTGAGTACAGGGGCGGACCCGGGGGCAGCGGACTTGTAGGGGAGGCGCGGTTCTGCCAGGGCTTCTTGGGGCAGGCGGGAGTCACTGGGCTGGGAACTGAGAGAAGGGTGGAAAGTGTGCACTGCCTCCGCTGCCAGGCGAATTTCCTCTGTGGCAGAGGTCTCGCCTTTGCAGCACATGCGAGATTCACACTGAAGGTTGCCCATAACGATTTCGGAGGTTATTAAGAGGAAACAGGGCTAGAGGTATATCCAGACTCAGAAGGAACTAGGGAAACTGCAGACTTGGACAGGCTGCTTGGCTGTCCAAAGGACTGAACACCATCTCATATAACCGATTTTTAGGATTCCTAGAGCATAAGTCCTCTGAAGGCAATCTAAATACCTAACCACTCCTCTCTATTCCCCAAGGGAACTCTATTAATAACTAATTTGGCGTGTTTACCTGAAGCATGGTACTGCCTACTCAGACTTCCCCTACCCCTGCCACAGACCCCGCTCCCACCCAGTCCAGAGAGGAGGCCCGGAAAGTCGATTTTACTGGACCGATGCTCACTTTAAAGGCCTTTTTGGACCTGCTGAGTGCTGATATGGACCTCGCCGAGGCCAAAAAGGCGTATTTTCAGTACCGAGAGGACTACGAAAAACGCTTCACAGAGACTTTCTATAGCGACCACCAGGCGGAACCGTGGTTTCTGGAGAAGTACGACCCTCGACTGGTGCAGGAATTCACTCACTTCCGCATCCAAGCCGCTCAATTGCGCCACAAAGAGTTCATTTCCGCCCTCAAAAGTCAAGCCTTCGCAGGGATTTTACTGAGAGACTGCGCTGAAATCACCTCCGGCCCACCCGCCTTCGCCTTCGACCCTACCTTTTCCACCCTGTATCTAGGCCTAGTGCCGCCATGTGTATGGCGGAAAGAGCTGATTTGCGCTTTGCACGCTGTCCCCGGCTTCACAGGCCTGTCTCTATCAGAAGCCCTGCCCTCTCAAGGCTTCAGCCGCTTCGCATGGGCGAAATTCGACTCAGAGCTGCACTGTGAAGAGGCTTGCAGGCTGCTGATGCATGTGCAAATCAATGCTACTTGCTGCATTGCGCCGAGTCGCAGTCTGCCAAACGCCCGGAAAACGCCCAAAATGCAGCCACCGCAGTCCCTTCCCGGCCTAATTGCGGACTGGAAACAGCTCACAGCGCTAATTACGCACCTAGACCGACTCTATTCCGTGGGGGAAAACCAACTATTAGTGAGTGAAACTCGCTTTGCAGGCCTGGAGGACAAGGAAGTGCAGGTGGACTTGCAGCTGCTCTACCTGCGGCGGGTGTACGGAGTGTGTTACTACTGTGCAGAGGTGTGTGAGGACGAGCGGGAACTGGCTGCTAAGTGCGGCCCTGTGCATTTGCGCTCCCAAGTGATAGGGACGCAGGAAAGCAAGGGGTCGTTGACTGAGAAAAGACTGGAAGATGTGTACAAAAAGAGCCAGTTGGCAGTGTATGCCTCCAGCACTGACTCCAAACTGGCAGATTTGATAGGGGAACTGTGTGCAAGTCTCGCTATAGTGGAGACTGCGCCTCGAGTCCGCTGTTCCAACTGCAAAAAGCTGTTCTTCGACCAGAAGTTCCTGCGGAAACACATCGAATCCAAGCACGTCGACCTAATTGACTGCGTGAAGAAAACTCACTACGACAAATTGACCCTGGAGCGGTTCCAGCAGGACCCTGGGAAGTTCAGCTACATGCAAATGGAGCGAAACGCTGTGAAGAGGCAGAGAGAAGACAACTTCGAGGACTTGGACGACCCGGGCAAGCGGCCCAAGGCGAGGAAAGTAGTGAGCTATAGTGATATCTAGTGTCTGGGAACAGGACTGAGGGAGGCTGTGCAGCAATGTCAATGGATCCCAAGCGGGCGGACCTGCCTCTGCGCAAACATGACGCCCAGGCTCCTCAGCTTTCCTCCCTAATCACCCAAGTGCCCAGACGGTCTTCCGTCCCCTTCACTCCCAAGTGGTTCAGTGCTTTCTGCTCCTGCTTCCGCGGGTCTCCGCTCGAACCCACCTGCCCCACTCCCAATAAACCCCTGCTCTCGCCTTCCATGCTGCCAGGCAAGAAGACCCTGGTGCTGGACTTGGACGAAACACTTGTGCACTCTTCATTCGCGCAAGAGCCACAAACCAAAATCGCTCTTTCCCTCAGCATCGAAGGCAGAAACATCAACATTTACGTGAACATCCGGCCCGGAGTCCCAGAGTTCCTCGAGCGAGCCGCTGAAATGTATGAAGTCGTGGTCTTCACAGCCAGCCTGGCCAAGTACGCAGACCCACTTTTAGACCAAATCGACCCTCGAGGGCTGATCTCCGCCCGAATTTTCCGAGAAAGCTGCATATTCACCCAGGGAAACTACATCAAAGACTTGTCCTTGCTGGGCAGAGACCTGAAGCAGGTCCTTATTGTTGATGTAACGCCTATGTAGAACTCGCCTACTTCCTACTCGATGCATCCTAACAATGCTATTCCGATAGCGACGTGGTTTGATGACCCGGAGGACAGGGAACTGCTGAAAATGATACCTGTGTTGGAGCAATTGGCTGCGGTAGAGGATGTCACTGTTTCAATTGAACAAACCCGCAAATTGATGCAAGCGCCCCTGCCCCCGCCAATCCGCCCTCCAGAGGCTTTCCTCGACACGCCCACTAGTAAAGACTCACTGGACAGCCGCCACTACAATGGGAAAAGGAAGTACAGACGTAGGTCTCTGGGCGGAGACCAAAGGGGCGACTACAACTCTCCAGTACACGCTGAAACCCCCACTAAATTTACCTTCGACCTGGCTTAGACATAGTCATAACTTCACAGGGAGATATAGCAGGAAGGGGCTGTTTCGCACAGGAAAGGCTGAGAATGGCTATAATGGGACTATTTGGGTGTTAGGGATTTCACTGTATTCAGACTAGCCTGCGTTATGTCGCCGCTCCCAGTGCTCCTTCAACTTCTCTTGACTTGCGAACTTCCGCCCGCAGCCTGCAACAGGACAGGGAAGGAGGTCTCCAGGCATTGCTTCTTTGAGGGTTTTGAGGACGGACAGAAGCTGGGTAGCGCTGTCTCGGCCCTGCCCTGCAGCAAGTAGCGTGGCTACGAGGCTAGTAAGGCGCTTTACTGCTTCTTCGCCTGCTACGCCTTCCCAGGGGACGAAGCCTTTGGTAGGGGAACAGAGGTTGGATAGGACCATAGAGACTTGCAAGCTGATATCCACTGCCAACACCCCCGACTCCGAAAGCAGCGTCACAAACCGCTCAAAGCAGTACTCCGAGTAGACCAACTCCTTCGCCAAATGAGAGATATTGGTGAGGCAGCCGAGAGAGTAAAACACCACTTCAGAGGAACTATGGTCCAAAAGCAGCATCAGTGGCTCAATTGCGTGGATTTGGCCGATTTCCTTGGCTGCGCTTTCATGTCTGGTCAAGTTGCTTAGAGCGCGCAAGGCCTCGCGAGTGATCTCGAAATTATCAGTTTGGACCAAACATTGCGCCAATAGCCTGACTAATCCCACCCTAACCGTAGTCTCAGGAACTACTGGTCTGCTTGGAGAGTCATAAAAGAGGACATTGGCCAGGCAGGAGACGGTAATCAGTGTCATTTCTTCATGTTTGTTCAAATACGTCTGCATCACTTTGGCAAGCGATGCAACTGCACAGCCGCCTTTCATCATCTCCGCACCTGTCTCCGCATCCATCACAATATTCGCCAAAAGTCGAATAGTCTTCAGCAAGGCGTCGAAATGCGCCCTGGACCCACCCTCCATCTGCGCATAGGAAAGGAGAACAGTGTCTGTGAGGGCGTCAAAGCCTTCGGCGCCGAGCACAGCTCTGACTTCTTCGTACAGCATAGCGAGGTTGGCGAGGGTGAAGCCCAGGCGACTGACTACTGCGGAGTGCTCGCTGTAGGCGATTAGGACCCTGTGGAGGAGGGCGATGCTGCTGTAGAGGTTGGCTTTGTCGAGCATGATGCGGCAGCATTTCTCCTCCATGGACAACTTGCTCAGCACCCTGCTAATGTTAAACACCAGCTCCGGATGCTCAAAGAACAAGTCCAACGCCCGCAGTCCTCTTTCCACCACTTTCCCCACCAACATATCACTCAGAAACGTCTTCTCTCCCGCGTAATTCCTCAATATTCCCGTAGCCTGAATCATCACTTGAGCTCGAGAGTTATTGACGTAGTCAGGTGGTAAAGGGGTTTGGGGGGCAGGCATTAGGACGGAGACAATGATAACAAGGCCGGAGGCTTGCTGTCGGGCTTTCTCTTCGTCTGTTAGGTTCTTGAGGGTGCCTAGTAGGTAGACGAGAGACTGGTAGGGGAGGGAGATTTCCCCGCCGTCTACGTCCACGCAGGGACTGGATAAGAGCTTGACGACTGTTTCTTGCAAAATAGGCAAGAAAGTGGTCTACATGAGCACTACTTGCTGGTAGAGCCGGTCATTGGCCTTCTGCCTACTCGGCTGGTATATCAACTTGCACGCCAGCTGAAACAGCCCCAGTCCCTTCACCTTCCCATTCTTCTTCCTCACCACCAGTTCCAGTCCCAGCAGCAGTGCAAACACTTCCCGCAGCAGTATCACCTGCGCTTCAGCCTCCACCAGGTCTTCAACCAGGGCAGTGACGGCTTCGCAGAGGGTTTCTAGGTCTGTGGGAGTGGCTTGGCGGCCTGCGATGTGGACCTGGGAGGCTAGTTCAGTCCAGTCCTCGGCTCTGGATGGGGGTTACTCGTATAGCATTCGGGCTTCTTCGTGGGAAATTAGGCTTTGAAGCAGGGAAATGACGGTTTGAAAGGGGGTAATTTGGGGGATATTGGCGGACTGAGGCTTGATTGGGCGGATTGGAGTAGACGGGCCTAAGGAAGGGGACTCCAAAGCGTCTAAATCTCTCGTTTTCAGCGCTTCTTTGATGAGAACAGGCTCTTTGCGCGGTTCCAAGGACTGATTTCTGACTTTCTTGAGGACTGGCTTGGGCGCATAGGAGCTGGGAGGGCGGTCTGCATAGTCACTTTGGCTGAAAAGCGTCCTTTGCGCCTCTGCCGGCGTGTAAGGGCGACTGGGCTCATTTAGGCAGGCGCGAGCTGTCTGAATAACGTTAGAAATGATGCTTTTCTCGAGATGAGACGTCAAAGTCTTTCTGCCCTTCTCTGCTGGATACATATGCAGCCATAATGGCCTTAGAACTAAGCGACAGAGAGCTGCATGTGCTGCGAAACGCATTCAGCGCTAGCGACATTGACGGAGACGGAGTGATCAGGTGAGCACTAGCCAGTCGCTCAGACCTAAAAGCCAGTAGCGGCTTGCAACGAGATGAAGAAGTGGAGGTCCTGTACCAGTCTCTCAAGCAGAACAGTCGACAGGGAGAGGACATTTCCTTCGATGAGTTCGTGCGAGGAGTGATGGACTTCCCCTTCCTTCTCGAGCAGTTCCAGCAGGAACTAGAAGGCCTGGAGCCTGGGGCTCGTACTGGCAAGCGTGCTGATCTCTTCATTAACATCGACTGCATAGAGGAGGAGCCTTTGGAAGAGAGCCAGTCCAGTCACGCCAAATCTCACCAGAGCTCTAAGGACACCAAGGCTTTCCGCTTTTCTACGCAGTCTTTTGAGAACCCTGGACGACCGTTTGACAGCTACCTACTCATCCAGGCCTATTCCAAATTCGCCTACCTGAGCAAGCAAAGTCTGGACTCCCAGGCAGCGCCCACTCCCAGTTCCTCTCAAGGGGAAGAATTCGCTTACGACGAATTGGTGGAAAGGCTTGACCATGTCCTGAGTAAAATACAAGGGCGGTTTCAGCCCACTGAACAGGCTAACCTAGTGAGTTTATTCGCTGAAGGGACGAGACTACTGGTCCAGCAATTAGATGAAACGGTGAAATGCTACGACCAGGCACTCAGTTACTCGCAGAGCAGACTGGAAGCCGAACTTGACAAGGGACTGGACATGGAGCGAAGGTGTGAAATGGCGGAAACCAGCTATGCACTGCTGTTTGACAGACTGAGAGGCATGGAGGAGGAAATGAAGCAGGAGCATTCGCAAAGTGAGCAGATTCAGCAGGAAACCTTCAGGCTTAGAGATCTGCTCAAGTCGGAAAAGGCGCAGGGCGCCATTGTGTCCAATGAACTGGCAGAGATTCAAAACGACATAACAGACAAAGAAGAGCAAATCAGTCGGCTACAGCGAGAACTCCGCAGACTCACCAGTCGCAAAGTCCTGCACGAAATGCCCAGCGGCAACGAAGGCGCCTTAGAAGTGCGTTTAATCCGCAAAGAACGCATGTCCACTTCCTACAACCTTTCCTACAAGGAACATGTCTCGGTCAAGTCCCAAGCAGTGCCCTCGCCCAGTTCCTCCATTTCTCGCATCTCGGAAAGTAAGCAAGTGAGCCTATTAAATGCGCTTCTGTCGGATAAGCAGAAGCAAATAAAGGACTCTGGGAAGGCTTTGCAGGAAAAGCAAAGGCAGCTTGAGAAGTGGGAGTATCAGTTGAAGTGCAGGGAAACCGACCTGGAGTCCGACCAAGCCGCCAAAATGGACCAACTGAGGGAGGAACTGGACAACACACGGAAACGACTGTTCAGCGAGCAGAACAAGAACAAGCAGTTGGAATTGTCCCTAAACGAAGTTACCCGCTACAGCACCCGACTCGAAACTGCAGAAGCTTTAGGCGAAGTTTCCCGCTTCAACGGCGGACTGGAATTCTCCTACTGCGACTTAACAGTGGAGAACCTGGGCATCATTGGTGTCTTGCCCTCGAAACGAGTGGGTTCTAAGGAAGCCCGTAGAGCGCCGAAAGAGGAGTGCTGCAGCTTCTTCTAGCCCTAGTATGCACGTCCTTTAGACTAAACTGCACTTTCTGACTTCACCTCTTCCACTGGAGACTCCAAAATGCTTATCTTCTTTGCACGGGGACTGTGCAGTTCCCCGGATTGGTGGTCGAAAGCCTCTTCCGTGCCGCCGGGCGCGCTTTCGAAGGACGACTTCGGGTCGATATGTGCAGATCTGCCCACATCCACTGGGTCAGAAGACTCTAAAGACCCACTTTCAGCAGGAAACACCTCCATTTGGCCTTCATATGTCTGCAGCTTTTTCTCCAGTGCTGAGACTGTCTCTCGCAAACGAGCGCAGTCTTTGGTGACAGACTCGATTTTGCCCAGAAAGGCGAAGTTTTCAGCACTGAGAAGGGAAATTTCGTCTTCGTAGTAGTTGGCACGAGAGTCGGTGGGCCGGTGAGTGGGCGGTTGCTTTAGCTTGGGCAGGGCGGCTAATAGGCTTTGCACGCTTTTTAAAGGCGGATTGGCGGCTTGGGAAGGCGGGGCTGGGGACTGAGTGTGCTTGTGGGCCTCTTCTAGCTGGGCTTCAAGCTCTTTGAGGCGGGTTTGGTAGTAGTTCGCGTTGAGTTCGGCCTCACTTTGGACCTTTATTACCTTCAGGATCAGTTCGTCGTGTTCCTCCGCCAGTTCCGCATATTGCTGCTTAAACTTGCTGAACTCGGCTTCGATGTCCTTCAACCCCCTCACCTCACACCCCATACTCCGCACTGCCTCGACCAGCGCCCCCACTTCCTGTCTCAACCCCAGCGTTTCACTCACAAACTGATGCACCATTTCCGCATCATTCCCTGTCTTTATGTGCGGCGCAGCAGTCCTCATCGCTTTAAGCATCAACCCCAGACCCAGCTCTGACTTCGCCTCCGCGCAGTCCTGAGAAACAGCCGCGGAACTGCTATTAGCGAGGGAATTGGAGGGGCTGACAGTGAGTTTTTCTAAGGCTTTGTGAAGGTTTTTGAGGTCGGATATCATCGCTACTTGCGTTTGAGTGAGTTTGTTGAAGTCTTCCTTATAGGAAATCGGCTCCGCGGGAGAGATTTGATAGGAAAGGTGCTCAGCAATCATTTGTCCTGTGGGCAGACCAGGGGAAGCAGACATTTGGTACATGACAGGGTCGGGAGTGCTGGATTTGTAAGGCTCTGGGGAGGGTTTGTAGGGCTCTATGGGAGTCTGAGGGTCAGAAACATCGATAAAGTCCTCAGGAAAGTGCTGAATTTGCAAGTTTTGCTTCATTTTCTCGATCTCAGCAGTCTGTTTCGCCACTAACTCTCGTAGTTGTCGAGTTTCTGGCTGGTCTGAGTCCCGACTTTTCTTCTCAGCTGCGTCTTCCAGCGTTCTGCACATTTCCTCGACTCGCAGCCTCATCCTGCCCAGCTGCTTAGCCAGGCTGTCGGCCTCTTTTTTGCCTTTTAACCCATCTGTTTTCGAGTTTTTTGCTAGAACGGCCATTTCTTTGAAGACATTTCCCACGTCAGTCCTTGCAGTTGCCAGTCCCAGAGGCCTGCCCGAGGTAGCGTATTTCTGAAAGCTCTTCATCAGGCGACTGCTCTGGTCTCTGAGTTCCGAGGACAGGTCGCGAGGGAAGGGATTGGGCTTGTTGTCACTAGAGGAAGAGTCACTGCAGAGGGAAAACTCTCCCTGTGCAGCTGCAAGGGCGCCCTCCTGGGTCGCGCTTTGGTGTCTTTTGAGGACTTCTTCGAAGTGTTTCTGCGCTTCTTTCAGCTTAGCCACTAGGCTATCGGAGTCTTCTTGCATACGCAGCAGCGCTTTCAGCGCCTCAGCAGCTCGCACAGTCACAGGCTTCTGCACCTGCACAGACACCAACTTCCAAATCTCATTCGCCATTCGCTCGAGCGCCATCCCCACTCCTTGCTTGCACTCCGCCTCTGACAGCCTCCCTTTCCGCTTGAAGCAGTAGTTGTGGATCAGAGCCTCGGTAGCCATCACTGACCGCTTCATGGCTGCGAAGAGTCCTTCGAACACGCTGCCTTTGATCTGGAATTCCCGGCTTAAGTCTTCGTACTTGGCCGGGGGCTTGGATGAGGGGCAGGCTTCGGTGTCCACTAGGACTGAGAGCTCCTCGGACATGTCTTTCCAGGCCCGCTGGTACCAGTCTGTGATTTTGCTCGAGAGAGTCTTAAAGCTTTGAAAGCGAGTCATCAAGTCTTGCAGAACCGCTTGAGAGCCGGCCTCCGGTATGCCTATAGAGCGCTGATTGCGGTCGACATGAGAAGTGTTGCGCAGACTGATGGATCGCAGCGGCTGCCGAGGGTCGTGGGACTGCATCTGACCAGCCATTAATTGAATATAAGGAGTGCGTTTTGTTCACCTGGCGAGTCGGGATATACCCGATTAGCAGGTAGGTATTTCAATACAGCAGTGACGAGAGAGGGAAAGGTATCAAGGAAGGGAATCAAATAGTAGGGAAAAGGGAAGATTGTTGAAGCAAAAAGGTATAGAGATAGAGGGGAATTGTGCTTTTGGGCCTGGCTTGGGTGGATGTCTATTTGTATTTCCTAGTTACGCTTCTCCTCTTAGCTGCTTGCCCTGTGGACCTGAACACACGCAATCCGGTATTCCAGCCTCCCCACAGTCCCTCTCTTCATGATATTTGAGCAAGCTGCGGCCGAAGAGGTACCTGCCAGTCCCCGGGGCTCTCAAAGTCTCCCAAGACTCCAGCTCCAGCCTAGGGTCTCTCCCTAAATGGCTCTGATCTGCTAGTTCAAAGCGATTTCTCTGCTTTAGCACTGATAGTTCGAATTGCTTCGCTGCGTCGAGAAACCAAAAATAGGCCGATTTATCAGTAATTGCGTCTTCTACAAATAACTGAGTCCCGTCTTGTATATCAGTCGCGATCAATTCCATGCCCACTAGAGACCTAGGCAGTACTGCTGGCTCATATCTCAATAGACCAAAGCAACGCTCGATATTCGCAATAACTTCCTGTGAGATTTGCAAAGGAACTCCCCGGGTGAACACTTTACCCCGAAACTGGTATATGACTTCCATGTAGTCTCTGTTCCTTTCGCAGTCCCATACGTCCACATACGCATTTGACTCAGGCTTATGGTTCAACGAACTGCCGCCAAATTCCGGCAAAGTGCTCAAGTGCCGGAAAGTCCAATGAGTGTCGTAGTGGCTGACTAATAACTGCTGATTTCCCAACAGTTCAGTCCGAAAAGAAGGGTATTTCTCTAAAAACCAATTCGGAAAGACCATCGATAGCATGGGCAGTTTCTGCTCGAACTGCCCCATTCCCCCGGACATATAGTAAGGACCCATGTGAGAGCCGTGGTCAGAAGTCAGCACCAGCACTGTCTTATTCAGCTCTCCAGACCGCTCTAGCTGCATGAAGAAGTCGGCCAAGTCTGTGTCTAGGGTCAAGACCACTTCCCCTGTGCCTTCGTGGCCTTCTTGGAGAGGCACGTGGACTGCTTTGCCCCTGTGTGGACACTACCAAGAGCTGTAGTTCTTCCAGAACTGCCGGATGTAGTCGAGGATGCGGTTGTGCACGTGCTTGCCTTTGATGCAGCGTCGGAGGATGGAGAACGGCCCAGCGAAGTTGCCGAAGGTCCGTTCATATGGGTGATAGTCAGGATGGCACCACTGCAGAAACGCGAATTTATCCGCTCCATCAAACTCCTTCTTCAGAAAAGTGGACATCCAATCTTCACAAAAGCCGTTTATATAGAGCGCCGCATTGCCTTGCTCTCTGAAAATGTTCCAATACGGCCTGCCACTGCGCTCACGACGGTTCAGCGAACCTGTATACATAGCCTTAGTGTTCATTTCAGTAGCAAAGCCGTTCGAGACGAGGCGGAAAAATTGAAACACTTGGGAGTTGCCAGTGGCGTTAATAGTCTCGAGAGCCTGGACTAAGTTCGGCATTTTGCGGTATATTTGAGCCCGAGAGACAGTGTCCAGCATGAAAACTAGCAGGTTCATTCGAGTGGTGTTTGCAGGGATTGCAGCACTTTGGGCGATTAGACGGTCGATGACGCTTTCATTGCGGACACTTTGGATGTGGTAGTTGCTCTGTGCGCCGCAGTGCACTTCCACCCACTCCGCCTCCGTTTTCACCTTCGTGTGGCCTGGAATCCAACTCCTTCGCTCCAACTGCTTGGTCTGGTTCGCCCACAGCTCCATCCCCGTCTCCAGCATCACGAAAGTGTCCTTTCTCATAGAGATATAGTCAGGGTTTTCCACCAGTTCTGCTTGCGGCAGGTCGCAATTAACTTCCAGCACTCCGCTTTCCATATAGGAAAAGGGAGGCACAGCGGGACACTCACTACTTCCAGCTGATTGGAAATTACTGAAGAAGTTGAAAGTGCGGTCGGGGAGTACTGCTACCCAGGGTGCGCCTGGAGGGTAAATGCCGCACGTGGCTCCACTAGGGTCGAGTACCTGGCCGCCTAGACCCTTGTACCAGTCCCTAGAAGCTCTGTCCAAGGCGTATATTACATACAGTCCTGCGAATAGAGTGATAAGGAGCAGTCCTCCCCAAAACACTTTCCCGCTTTGTATGTTTCTTTTGGCCGCTGAACAGCCGTAGTAGAGTAAAGCGCATAGGCAAATCGGCACCCACAAGAGGAAATACACCATCAGGTTGAACTGCCCATGATGATCCAAGCCTGCCCCGAGGTCTACTGTCATGACGAACAGCATTAGCAGAAGTCCGCTGCCCCAACACAGCAGCTTCAGTGTGAGATTGCGGGTGTTTATCTGAGCGTGGACTGAGACTGAGGCGGCTAGCATTAGAGCCACACTGAGGAGAAGCAGGATAGCGAAGTAGGTCATTCGACTTTTGAGATATTCCAAATCTCCGCCCTCCAGAGCCAAATAGTAGCAATAGGCGGCCAGTCCGTAGCCGGTTTCCCCCACTGCTACAGCCCCATAGTCTCTTTTGCTGGGATATCCCAGCCAACGCATTACTTGTCTGCGCGTCATTACAGACCTCAGTAATCGATACCACAGACACCTTAGAAGCTTTCCCAGTCCCATAAAGTACCCAACTCCGCGTTCATAGGGAAACCTATATTGACCTCTCTGCCTATTCGAAGGAAATATGCAGGTGGCAGAACCACGCGAGGACGAGTCCACCTCCTGGGCGTCCGTGCAAGAAGCCGCCCACGTCCAGTCAGTCTACCTCTCTCGCAGTCGCAGTTCTCCTCGCAGTCCCGAGTCCCGCGTGTCTCCCGAGCCTCGAGCCATGACCGTCTACCCTACCTTAACCTCCAAGGGATACTCACTCAACCTACAAGGAGAGCAATCGCCCATGGAGGAAATGAGCAGTCGCAGGACTGCTGCTTTTGCCGGAGATGCGAGTAAGTTCGCGGAAATGTATAGGCTGATGCAGAGACAGTTGCAGCATGAGAAGACGGAAAACAAAGCGTTGAAGCAGGAAATTGCAGCGATGCAGCAGGAATTCACTATGCAGAAAGCTGTGTGGACCAAGCGATGTGCGAAGTTGTTGGAAGAGCTGGAGGGGCAAAAGGCGGAGTTGGCCGGGGAATGGGAGGGGGAAAGGAACTCGATTAGAGACCAGTATGAGGAGAAAATAGAGGCGCTGAGGGCTGAACATGAGTTGGAAATGCAGGAAAAGGAAGAGATGTGGCAGGCGGAAAGGGAGAAGAGGGCTGAAGAGCCTGTGAAGTTGACGACTGAGGAAGAGGCAGAAGAGAAGTATAAGCACATCATCGAGGCACTAGAGAAGCGGCACATGGAAGAAATCGCTCGTCTGAAAGCCTCAATCCCCGAAAAGCCTCCCAACCCCTCTTCTTTCCGCAAGCAGCCAGCCAAGTCCCAGCCCCCCGAGTCCAGCCCTACACCGCCTCTTCCCCAGACCAGCGAACTGGACTCTCTCCGCACTGCCAACAGCGACCTGCAAAGGCAACTCGACGAGTCCCAGCACCGCTGCTCGGAGTTACAAACTATCGCCCAAGGCTCTTTCCGCAAGAAAAGCTGCGAACCTAACACCCTACTCAGAGGGAAAGAAAGCACAAAAGCCGAAGTAAAGTCTCTGCTGGACTCTCTCCAAAGCCACCTCACTCCTGCTGAAGACTGCACAGCAGCCCTCTTAGTCCTTCGATCCCTACGTGAGAAGGTGGACTCAGTGAGTCTCTAGTGTAGTATGGACCTAAGACGCATCGGCATAGTCGGGAGTGCCGGAGTGGGGAAATCCACGCTTGTGGAGGGCTACCTCAGTAGCAGCAGCCTTGTGAAGCACGTGGCTTACAGACGCCGGTCCTTCGCATTGAAGTTCGTGGAGAGCGAGTTGGACGATCTGCATATTCAGCAATTGGATGCTGTGATGGTGGTGTTCGACTTGACGGATGAACACAGCTTTGAGGAGTGCATGCAAGTGCTGGATAACTTCACACAGCCCTTTGTACTGGTCGGCAACAAGGCGGACGAGGAAAGCAGTCGACAGGTCTCCTCGCTGGTAGCGACTCGCAGAGCTGTGCAGAGCAAGTGTGTCTATACAGAGTGCTCAGCCCGCTATAGTGACCACATCGACTCATGTCTTTTCCTGCTTCTTGACCTCCTTATTGATGCAAAACAGGTGGGGACTTGCTGGGAGTGGTGGCCGCCAGGACCGAGGGGAAGGGAAGTATTGCAGGGGGTTACGTGTATACTGGCGATAGCTACGATGCTGCAGGGACTGGGGATGTGTATGTATGGCGGGTACTTTATCGTCCATATGGATGATAAGAGTACGGATTGGCTGGGAGATGCTTTCATATGGTCCGGAACACTCACATTCATAATGTCGTTTTTAGGCTTTTACGGGTCGAAAGAAGCCATCAAAGAGTACCTTAAAGTGGTAATTTCCACACAGTATGCAGTTTTATCTCTTTTAGAAGCCCTGTCCAAAGTGATGATTTTGGTGATTTTCGCCTTCAGCAGTCTCGCGCACCCTCACATGTACGAGACAATAGAGCGGGGTCGAGGGTTCCGCTCAATGCTAGGGGCCTGCATGGCTCTGGAACTCGTAGCCAGTGCAGTGGCAGTGCTGTATATGAAGGCTTTCACTCAAGCTATCAACCAGGCTTCGTACTCTACCTTAGTAACTCGCGTATAAAGTGGTGGGACATGTATGGGAGTAGGATATCTCACTTGAAGATAGTAAGTGTATCAATGTAGTGGTATTCTGGCAATAGGACATAGCTTTTAATGTGGATACAGCCTAGTTCCTAGTCTGCATTGATTCCTATTCCCCACTTGTCTCCTAGCCTAGCTACTTTTTATACTCATAGAAGCCACGGCCTGTCTTCTTCCCCAGCCACCCCGCATTTACATAGTTGACGAGTAGAGGCGAGGGACGGTACTTCGAGTCCCCAAACTCTCGATGCAGCACATTCATGATGCTCAGACACGTGTCCAGCCCAATAAAATCCGCCAGGGTTAGCGGCCCCATTGGCACGTTCGTGCCTAGTTTCATAGTCTGGTCGATGTCTTCCTTCGTGGCGATTCCTTCATTTAGGACCTGCACGGCTTCGTTGATGTAGGGCATAAGGACGCGATTGGCGATGAAGCCGGGCCGGTCTGAGGACTGAGTCGTCACTTTCTTCATCTTGGCAGCCAGTGCCAAGGTCTTTTCCAGCGTAGCATCAGAGGTCTGCAGGCCTCGAATCACCTCCACGAGCTTCATGACCGGCACAGGGTTCATGAAGTGCATGCCAATGACGTTTTCAGGCTTTGCGCAGAAGGAAGCGACTTTGGTGATGGAGATGGAGGAAGTGTTGGAGGCGAAAATAGCCTCAGGCTTAAGCAGAGGAGTGAGAACGGAGCACAGTTTGGCCTTCACTTCCGGGTTTTCCACGATGGCTTCGATGACGAAGTCCGCTTGCGCCACTTCTGCGTAGCTTGTAGTGTAAGTAATGCGCTGTTTCACCTCATCAGGGTGGGTTAGACGGCCTTTTTCGACTTCCTTCTTAATCCAGGAATCAATAAAGGCCTTGGACCGGTCGCACTGGGCCTGGCTGCTATCCAGGACCTTGACAGGCAGCCCCGCCACTGAAGCCCCCACCAAGGCAATGCCTGTGCCCATCTGTCCAGCCCCCACCACTCCCAGACTGCTCGCAGCTCTTCTGATGGCCACAAACATTTCTTTACAAATGGCTGCACCGCTAGAAATGCAGGAAACACAAGGAAACTCGGGAAAGACAGACCTGCAAATTGAGGGGAAACGCTCTGGAGTATAGGAGAACTGGCTCAATTTTAGTGTTACGCCCTAGAAACTCTAGTTGGAAAGTGAGTAATTTTCATATCGCTGGGAACTATTCTTGGGAACTGCTCGAAATTCTCAATTTCTTAAAGAAACTCGCTCCTGCTGGATTAATAAGTGGTTGGCTTCAACAAAGTGTGAGAAAACTATATGGAGACTTTGACTATATAAGCAGGTTTAGTCTGCCAGATTCCGTCTTTGTCTTCAATCTTAACCCAAAAACAACGCTGATTTCCGCCTTTCAGTCTAACTCGAGCCAAGAATAAACACGCCTGTTATATGCCTGTAACACTGAGGCCTTTGTGTAAGTGAAGGCAACCAGGAGAAAAGAGACCTCTCATTTCACATGTATACGAAAGAGTGTATTAGCGTTTAGGTAGGGAATAGTGCCTGGTGGGAATGGCTGCGGGGCGAAGGACTGCATAACGCCTGCTGCCACGATGCAAGCAAAAGCCTACTCCCTTCCTCTAGCCCTAGCCACCGCCCCTGTAATGAATCTTTCCCAACGCCCTGTCGAATCCACTCACGCTCCTCGCTACTTGGACAAGCCCAGCCAAGTCTACCAGCCACTCAACACCCGGCTCCTACGACTCGCTACCGAGAAGGATGATTTCCGTCTGGACGGGACGTATATCGACCAGGTGCGCATGCTGTGTCGAGTCACAGACATCATAGAGAACGGACTACGCATTGACATGATGCTAGTGGACGAATACGGAGTGTTCAGAGGAGTGGTGTATCGGTCTGGACAGGACACTCCCAGGGTGTTTCGAGGGTACGCACACGACTCCACTGCATACGTTGCGATAATTGGCCATTTGCGGAAATTCCAGTCAATGCCGATGCTAGTGGTGGACCGTATCGACAATGTGGCAGTATATCGAGAGGTAATGGCGCATAGAGTGGAAGTGCAGTGGGCGCACTACTACCGCCTTGGAGTCTTCAAAGAGGCGGACCGGATGGGTCTCTTCCGAGGCCGTCCCCTATGCAGAGACTCCTCCCAGCGCACCAACAGTCTCCCAGCCACCCAGCAAGAACTCCTCAAAATCCTGCGCCACTGCATGGACCTCAACCCTGACTCTTCAGAGGGCATTAGCAAGCTGGAAATACGGGCGGGGATGCACACGAAGGTGTCTGAGCAGGACTTCGAAATCATTCTCAAGAAGCTGGTGGATGCGGGACTGGTGCTGCAGACGGAAGTGCATGAACACTATGTGTGTGCCTAGTTCCCTCACTTCTAACTAGTGGAAGGCTCCCTAGGTTAGCAATAGGTCCACAGGGACTAGGGCAGGTGCAGGGAAAGTCTGGAAGGGTGGGAGCGGGGTGTGCTGGGTGCTGTGGACGAATAGCCCTTTCGAGCCTGTTCTCCCCGAACAAAGCCCGGCTTGCCGTAGTTCCCCAGTCTTTCCGAGTGCGCAGGTGCAGCACTGGCCTTCCTAGCGTACTGCGACCTGAGGGAAAGTCTCAACTCACTAACCTGAGGCTTATCACAAGGCGCTTTCTCACTATTTCTCCTGGCGCCTATTCGATACTTCGGCGCAGTGTCTCGATATTGCGGATTGGACACTAACTTGGGTTCGAAAGGGTGAGAGGCTTTGAAGTCTGCATGGACTTGATGGGAGACTTTGGAGTGTTTGGCGATATCAGGCCTGGAAAGCAGCTGAAGTCTTTGGGCCCAGCTCAAATCCTCGCTTTTCTGCTTCTTATTCACCATCAATTCCGACTTTGAGTCCACTAAAGGGTGAAAGGAGTAGGCTAAATCGTCATTGTTCGCTGCCAATTGAGCGATTTTCTGCGCAATTTGGTGTCTGTGAGCCACTGGAGAGGCCACAGGGCTAAGTCTGGGCGAAAAGGGACATTTCCGCATTTCCTCCCTGTCCCGAGACTGAATCAGCAGCGTTTTGCGCCACTCCGAGAGCTGGTGCTGGCTTTCCATCCTGCCCACAACCTCCCTTTCCCCATCCCCTCCGTAGTACTTCTCCGCCAAAGCCTCTGATTTCCGCCCTATCACCGGCCGATAAGACTTCAATTCCTTCTCTTCTTCTGCGATTTTCTGCTTCAGCGACTCCAACTCCGCCTCTCGCCTCCTTACGATCTCTGTAAGTCGCTGGTATATGGGAGGGTTCGGAGTTCGGCCGGTAGGGGAGTGGATTCGAGGCTGAAAGGTGCACTCCGCAGCCTTATACTCCTCGTGCAGAGCCTGACTCCTTTGCCTTTCTTTGGCTCTGGCGATAGCGTCTTCGAATAGTCTGTGGTCGATAGTGCCAGTTCGAGGCTGGGAGAGGGATATGACGGGGTGGAAACTGCACTGCTGGACTGCTGCTTCCTCCTGAATTGCCTTCAAACGCTCTCTTTCCGCATAGATCTGAGTCCTTGGAGTGCTCAGTCGGTCCACTTTCTCCTGCCAGTCGAGGGAAATGACGTCCACAGGGTCCAATTGGCCTTCAGACCGTCTCAAGCAGGGGTGACTATTGGGGCGGAAAGTCCAGTTTCGCTCCACTTCCCTGCGTATGCGCTCTACATCCATTTCCCGAGTGCGTGGCGAGGCTCGGGAGGCAGGTGCACTCTGCAGCCACAGAGGCGAAGACACAGTGGAGGGCAGGGACAGGGAAGACCTTCTGGGACTGGCTGCAGGACTCACAGAGGCTGAGAGTGACTTGAATTCGTACTTTGAGGCCTGACGGTGTGGTGGTCGGCTGGACATTTCAGCGAAGCTGGCCTTGGTGCTGACGTTGCTGGTGAGTTTGGCAGGCTGTAAGGTTTCCCAGTTGATTTGGTAGTCTGCGCCTTGCTTTGCGGCTCGCTTTCTGCTTTCCCGCTCCTCTTCCAGCAGCCTCAGTATGGTGGCTTTCCGCTGGTCTGATAGGCGTGCAGGCTCCATTACTGTACTTCTTCCCTACAGCACACACCCAATAGACCTAGCCGAGACATGCAGTAAACTGCAGTTACTACGAGTGCTGGAGGGAGGCTAATATATAGTTGCTATGGAAAAGACGGTTAGCCCAAGAGCGCTGGTGGCTCCCCTGGACTCCGACGACAAGGTAGAGCCTAGACAGCACAAAGTGATGGAGAGAGTGGACTGGCTCAACCACCTCCGTCGCATCTTCAACCGTGCAGCCCACGACCCTTGCTTCCACTCCTCCACTCAGTGCATTACCATTGAAGCTCTCCTCAATACTCTGCTTGAATCGGTGCCCACTCTGCCGCTGCAGGCGGAGGCGGACTTCTCACGTCGCTCCTGTGTCCTGGCGCTCTCCTTCGAAGAGGTCTTCAGCGCCTTTGAGCAGGACTTTGGGAGGACTATTTCGTGGGATTTCGTGCTGGAAAGGGTGATGGAGATGGACCGGCGCTCTGAGGACTCTACAGGGCCGCATAGCATTGATGTGAATGAACTGGTGGCAATTGCTAGGAAAAGCACTTCCTCGCCTGAACCCAGTACTAGCAGGCCTGCAGAGGAAACACATGCTCTGAGACATCCCACCTACTTGCGCATTCCCTCGACTCCCAACTCCCACACCTCTCGCGAGTTCTCCAACATCCAGGACTACGCCCAAGTGGACACCTTGGCTTTGAGTGACGAAGGGGACGACCAAGAAGCTTCGTCCCCACTGCTAACGTCCTACAACCGGTTTCCGAGGAGTCCAGACCTGCAAATGTCAGCGAAACAGTCCCAAGTTATCAGTTATAATGCGGATTTGGTGGGCTTGGCCCAGAAACTGGCCTCTCTGAGACATGCGACTTCACTGAAAAGCCTGGCTTTAGCGGGGTGTGGGCTCATTGCAGTCCCTGAAGGCCTTCCAGCCTCTCTCCGAGTCCTCAACTTGGCAGAAAACCGCATCAAGACACTGGACAACTTGGAAGAACTAAGAGAACTGCACCTACTCAACCTCAGTTACAACGCTATTGAGTCGCTCAGAGGACTGTATCGCCTGCAGAACTTGTTCGAACTGTATTTAGCCGGGAACTCCATCGTGAAAGTGACGAAGATATTCCAGCTGCATAACTTGGCACTGCTGGACTTGGCGAAGAACAGGATTGGACTGATGGAAGGACTAATTGACTTGGCCGAGAATCGACATTTAGTAGTGCTGCGGATTGCAGGGAACCCACTCTACCGGAAGCTGTATACTCAAAGTCAGGTGCGCACAGCCCTGTCCTCAGTGACCTATCTGGACCCTCCCTGTCTCACAGACCACAGCGCCTACCGTCAGCTCGGCGAAGAAGCCTTTGGTCGTCTGCTCCTGCGCAGACCATCTGAGACTTCCTTCGACCAAAGTCCCTCTTTTAAACTCAGCTTCGACCATTCGCGATCGTCCCTAAATCCATCACTCAGAAGCAGTGGTGTAAAGCTAAATAAACAGTAGGGTTAGGGCTACGCTTGAGTTGGCCTAATCAGGTCTGCGAGGACTCTAGAAGCGCCAGGGTTGTATTTCCTCCCCCTTCCATCTCGCTTCCCAGAGGGCGCCGCAGGCTTCCGAGGGCGGATGCTGGCTCCTAAAGGCCCTGTGAGCGCTTGTGTCCTGAGCATATCGTACAGAGACAAGCTGCAGTCTGCAGACTCTTCTGTTCCAATCTCAACACTTTCTCTGGAAATGAAGGATTCTAAAGGCGGCTCTTGCAGGGTCGAAGGCACTTCACTGCAGCTGAAGGAGAAATCAGACTCCCCAGCCACTTGCGACACTTCCAGGATCGAGAAGTCCTTGATCATACTTTCCAGTCCTATTTCAGTATGCCCAGCTTCATCAGTGGCTACGTCTGCAGCAGAGTTGAGGTTTCTCGCAGAGGAACTGCCATCCAGGACGACAGTGTCTACCGGTGAGTTGGGACGAGACAAGGGAACTGGAGGGAGACAGCATCGAAGCCAGTGCAGACACTTCCAATGAGACTGTTTGCTCGAGTTCATCTTCCTTTATATCTCAACTAAGTCCTTCCTTAGCCTCCTCGCCTACTAGAATCTCGTGAGAGACAATAGCCATTTCACAGAGACCAGATGACGTCTTCTCTGCGAAAGTTGCTGCGGCTGAACCCCAAAGTAGAGCTATGCAGAAATACCTGGATAAGGAGCTGGAGCAGGAGTGCACTTTGGCCATCTCCGTCCTGCGCAAGAAGGTCACGCCGGAAATGAACCAAGCCATTCTCAGGTCCTTCGCCCCAGTTCCGCTGGACCCGTACAAGGCAATTGCAGAGGATCTGAGGGATTTCAACGCGGAAATAGTGAGCAAGCTGAATAGTTCAGTGGACGTGGCGAACCTTATAACCGGGTACTACTTCCGTGCGATGGGTAAGCAAATTCGCCCAGTGACGATGTTGCTGCTGGCCCGGGCGCTGTCCCACTCAGGCCTGCGCACCTCCACAGTGCTGCCAGCGCAGCGCATCTATGCGCAAGTCATGGAGGTGATTCATACAGCGAGTTTGGTGCATGATGACGTGGTGGACAGGGGGGAAACGAGGAGAGGACAAAGTGCGGTGCACAAAGTGGTGGGGAATCGACTGGCTGTGTTGGGCGGAGACTATATGATTTCTGCGTCTTCGTACTTGCTGTCGCAGGTGGGAGATATGCGACTAATGCTGCTGTTTAGTCGCATTATTGAGAACTTAGGCCGGGGGGAGTTGATCCAGTCTGACATCAAGAACTCCCTTTCGACCTCTGAAGAGGAGTTGGTCCTGACTTACACCCAAAAGACGTACTGCAAAACAGCGTCTTTGATTGCTTACGGCTGCAAAGGCATTGGACTGCTGGCCCAGGACGCCTTCTCCGCCCCTTGCTACGAGTTCGGCAAGCACCTCGGCCTGGCCTTCCAGTACGTAGACGACATCCTCGACTTCGTATCAGACTCCAAAACTCTCGGCAAGCCCGCTCTCAACGACATGCGCGAAGGCCTGGCCACCGCTCCAGTCCTGCTGGCTCTCCCCGAGTTCCCAGAAGTGCGGGACCTCATCAGTCGCGAGTTCAAGGGAGAAGGGGACGTAGAGCAGGGACTCGCTGTGGCAAGGAGCGTAGGGCTGGAAAGGACCAGACACTTGGCTTTGCTGCATCTACGCAAAGCGTTGGATGCCTTGACTATGTTGCCGCAGGACTCCAAGGCGGTGCAGACGCTGGGGTCGCTGGCGAGACTTATCTACGAGAGAGTTAAGTAGTTAGTATAATGGAAGAGGCAGTGGCGGGCCTAGTAGCAGAGCAGCTCAAAGGCATTCCAGTGGATGTACCAGGTGAGCGCGGGGCCTGCGAAGAGCTGCTGAGAGCCAGTGCAGAGAAGTGCTTGGGACTGCGAGTTGTGGGAATTAGAGAAAGCATAGAGCAGGGGATGGCGAGACTGAGGGTCGGGCAGAGCGGAAGTGAGGGAGACGTTGAAAGGCTACTGCAGAAGGTCCCCACTCACCAGCAGCTCCAATCCACTATCCACATCCAAATAGCAGCGCTCAAGGGACGCCCAAGCGCGCCTCCTCCAGGCTCAAACAGCACTCAAGTCGAACTGGACAAGGCGGAAACGAAGCTACAAAGTCTCTCTTCCCTCATCCGAGACCGCCGCTCCCAACTCAGCTCTGCCAACGTCTCTATCACTCTCACCCACCAAGGGTCTACAAATTCCATGCATCGTTTCAAGCTGACCAATCTGAAGTACCGACCCCAGTCCAGTCTCAGCCTTCGAATCACTCTAGAAGAGGCACAAGGACGTCCTACTACTGTCTCACTGCCACCTTTGCCTGCCTCGGGAGAAATCCAGGCGCAGGCGGAACTGCCGCTAGCCCCAAGCGGCAGTTGGGAGGCAGCTGTCGTGGATAGTCAGGAGAAGAGATGCAGCAATTTGGTAGTCTTTCCAGCCTCTTAAGGCAGTAAAAATATAGATGGCGGATGCTTTCGAGGCAAATATGCAGAAATTCCTCACTGAACTGGTCGCGACTTTACCCCAAGAAGTCACAATTGCGCAAGAAATAGACGTCAACGCTCTACAGCAAGGCCTCAGCAGGAGCCTTCAAGACTCCTTCGACCAGCGCTACCAGGCAGCCGAGCAGGAAATCAGGAAAAGGGCCGAAGACATGGCCAAAGAAGCTGCAGCGAAAGCCACTGAAATCGCGAAATCGCAGGAAACGAAGCAGTTAGAGTTGAAAAAGCTGGTGGGCGAACTAAGGGGCCAGCAGGACCAACAGAGAAACTTGATCCAGGAAATTGAGAGGGTCGTGGGAAGGAAAAGCGAAGAATTGAGCCATTCGCATGACCAGATCAGAGTGGAAATCGAGCAAATGCGAGGGTCCATTGAGCAGATTTCCCAGCAGACGAATGAACTGTATGGACAAATTCAGCAGAAACTGATGAAGGCGGATATTCAGAGTGACCTCGTACCGACAGGGGACGACAGGGTCAAACTGGCAGTTTTCAACCGCAAAATATACTGTCTTGAGAATTGTGTGCTGCGCTTTTTTCCCTCAGAGGGCAACCACTGCGACAGTGGAGTGCTGGAACCGCCTGTGCTGGGAGGACAGGCGAGTGAGGTGACAGCAGCACTGCCCGCAGAGTTAATGCCCAATGTCACCTACAACGTCGCTATTTGCCGCAGTGATAGGGTCATAAGTAACTATGTCCAGTTCATTACCTAAGATTTCGCCTAGAACAGTCTGATTCTAACCCTTTCAGTACTGAGAGTGTGCAGCTGTATCACAAATCCCATTTTAAAGCGACAGTTTTCATAGTGTCTGTATGAACGAAATCACTGAGAAAGTCTTTCTTCCAGTTTTCAACCTTCAGAGATCGACTAAAAGACTGCAGATACAGGCCAGTAGGGCTGGGATTACCTATATAAGAGAGAAGGAAAGAAACAGGGCACAGAGACACTTTGGCCGAGTGGTTAAGGCGTTAGCCTGCTAAGTTAATGGGATTTCCCGCGAGAGTTCGAATCTCTCAGGTGTCGCTTTTTTCATCAAGCCATAGACTTATCCCCCAGCAAATCAGACTATATAGTGTAAATCCCAGAGAAGTACTAAGAGGTGAAATCTCGTATGGCATATCGAAGGAGAAGCTAGGCTTCGGACACTACTCCAAGTCTCTATGATTCCTATGAAAAGGCTACAATTGTGTTCGTTTCAGCCTGCACTCGGAAGTAGGCACAGCTTTCCCTACCCACATGTGGTAAAATGGAAGAGACTTACAGGGAAAAGCAGCAGTCCTTGAAGCGCAGACACCACCTCCTGGAAGCCGAGTGTCTGCGTCTCCGCTCCGAACTCGAAGAAGTCTCGAAGGTGCAGCGCGACTTGCAGCAAGGCAACAAGTTCCTCAAGGAGAAACTCGTGGCAGCGCTGCGTGTGAAGGAGAAGCTGCAGAAGAAGGCCAAGCTGGAGGAAAGTGAAGGGAAATTAGAGGAGTTCGCAAGTGCGTAGGTCTTGCACTGACTTTCTGGGCGGTATGAGAGAGTGGAGGTGTTGATATCTGGCTTAATGGTGGGAAAGCACTCTGCTGGTTGTGGGCAGGAGCAGTTCCCTGCAAAGGCTTCACTGTTTCCGGATGTCTCGTTTGCTTCTTTTGAACTGGTTAGTTGCTGGCTCTCTGAGTCTTTCGCAGACGTATTTGCTGGCGTATGGGTCCCTAATGCGCCTTTACACCGCTTTGAGCTCCCTGCCAAGTGAGTGTGCAGGTCCGTAACTTCCAATACTGCGTGAAATGGCAGCCCGGCACAACCCCTTCTCCCAGCGAGCTCACGAAACCATCCTTTCCGTCCCTGGCACACTCAATGGAGCGGATATTAGCCTGGACACCTTGACAGACTGCCAAGTTTTTATATTGGACTTCACCCAGGCTATCTACGTGGACGAGTGCACCGATTGTGTGCTGCGCATCGGCCCAGTGAGCGGCTTCGTCTTCATTCGCAACTGCCGCAACTGCATAGTCTCCGTAGCCTGTCGACAGTTCCGAATGAAGGAGTGCGAAGGCATTACTGTGTTCCTCTACGCAGCCAGAGACCCTCACTTGGAAATGAGCAGCGACATCACCATCGGGCCTTACAACTTCGCATACCCGCTGCAAGACCAGCACTTTCAAAAGGCGGGATTAGACCCTAAAGCGAACCTGTGGAGCCAAATATACGACCATACTCCTGCAAAAGAGGGAAGAAACTGGGTATTGCTGGACAAGGAGGACTACCATGCCGTTTCGTACGATATCGAAGGACTCGGTCAGCCTGTGGACCCTGTGGTGAAGCCCTCTCTGTATGTGTCTGGAGGCAGGCAGGAAGAGGTGGTGCAGGGGTCACAAGTACACACGAAGAAGGCGAAGTTGGCAGAGAAGTGGGAGGAAGCGAGGTTTGGACCTGACATCATACAGGAGGAGGAAGCGGACAAGTTGTCAGACCAGGAAGGAGACAGCAGTCAGAAGGAAGCTGCACAGGCTTCGCTCCGAGAGTCCTTCCGCAGTCCCGAAAACCGTCCAAGTGCTCGAAGGGCCGTTGAAACTCCTCCTGGAGGCTCCGGTCCAAGAACTCCTGACCCAAGCAAGCAGCAGGGCGCTCTAGGCTGGGCGGAGCCCTCGAGCCACCGTTCCTTGGCCAAGCCTGCACTCTTCTACCCTCAAGTCCCTGTGATGCTGGACACCCCCCCTCTCCCACCTCCCTCCCAGCCAGTTCTCAACTCCCAAACAACCCAACTGGTGGAAATCCACTATACTCGGCAAAAGGAATTCAACCAAGAAGTGGGTCTCACTGGACTGGAGTCCACCCCTCTGACTGCGACTCTTGGCAGAGCCTCTGCACTGGCCCAGCCCTATCACGAGCTCATACGCATTTATGTCTTGACTGCCTTTTGCATACTGATTGCCGCTTTGCTCTTGCTCCTGGCTCTAGTTCTCATCTATGACTTCGTAGACATACACGATGGGGGGCTTGCTATCCTGCTTTTCCTTCTCATAGTAGCCTTTGTTGGGCTGCTGGTATGGGTCACGCTGCTTATAAGGAAAACTGCAAAGGAGGGAAATGGCAAACTGCAAGTGCTCTTCACGGCTGATGGTCCGGCTTACCAGGCAGTGGGCTGGGAACTCACAGGAGACCTAAACGTCCTCAAAGTGTCTCAAAAGTCCACTGCTTTAGCTACCCTTAACTAGTAAACTCCCTTTCCTTGGCTGTCCCTCGTCTTTGATATCCCTCCAGACGATATCACTGTGTAGCATTAAGGGAAAGGAAGTGCTCGGTATCTCCTGCAGGGCAACTGCTCAATCAGTCCTCTTTTATGTTTATAAACAGAATTGCAAATACGCCACATTCCCCTGGCTCTGTCAATTTCACCCCACTATGAAAGCCTAGCTAATTCTTTTACAAGTCTTCCAGCCTCCCTGAGCATCTCTCTGCCTGAATTCCACTTAAATGGTGAAATCGGTGGACTCCTAGAAGCACTGTGCAGATTGGTTGAAGGAGTTAGCAACTATCTAGCTCTGTGTGTCTAGCACACCTTCTAGCGTAAAGTCCGCTGTGTCCGAGGACCAGCTTGATGTCTCGGGCGGGCACTTGGCTCCACCCTGGCCCAGCTCGGCAGGCCAAAGGACGCAGTTCTTCGGTAGCCACTTCTTCGTCTGAGTCTAAGAAGATGGGCGTTAGGTCGAAGTCCATAGTCGGCCCCAGCCAGGGAGACGCAGGGTCGTTTTCCCGGTCCTGAAAGTCAGTGCTGAGCGAAATCTGACTATGCGCGGAGTAGGGCAGTCTCGGCGAGCACTCTTCCTCATTTCCATGGTATGTCATAAGGGCTGTTTATGAGGCTGCCATCTTGTGGATCAGTGGACGAGAAGCCTTTTAGGAAGGAAAAGGGACTGGGAAGCGGCCGGCAGGGAGTAGAGAGTCTGTCGGTAATTTGCCTGATGCCGAGAGAGGGGGATTTGGAGTGACTAAAAGGTCACTAGTGGGGGAAGAAATAGAAAGAGAAGGGGAACACTGAGGATGAGGACTGCACATGCATGAATGAGGATAAAGGAGAGCAGCCGGCTTTTTAGTATCTACTAAGTCCTTAGTCCTTCAACTATCCCCTTTATCAGCTTTAGCAGATGAACGAAGACATATATGGCTTATACGAACTCTATGATAGGCGAAAAATTCCCCAGCTTTGGGTATTCAGGACCACTGCGCAAATCGACTGATTCGTGTGTTATTCTGTATATAGCAGGACTTTAGCGAAGGAAAGCTTCGTAAGGGCTATTTCTGCGCTATCTGAGACTGAGGCAGTCCACTAGTGCGCACATATCAGCTGAATTGGGGGACTTCCAGCCTACTACGAAAGACAGAGTATAGAAAATACTTTAATAAGGAATTTCGAACTAGGAATACTCAGGATGGTTTTCCGCTATACGACTAGACTGGAAGCAGCCACTAATCGGCTTGTACCTCAAAAGCACGTCGAAAACGTTCATTCCAGTACTGCTTTTATGCCTATAGAGTTAAATATGTGTTAAAACCGGCAGTCTTCGTCAAATTGACTCCTTGCCGCCTATCTCAAGTATGCAAGGACTTGCTAGCTCCACTTCAGTTGAGCAGTCGGGTCTGTCAGCGAGCAGGAGGGACTAGAATTGAAGTGGACACATAGCAGTGCGAATTCAGCTGGGAGAGAGGGAAGTAAGCACGTGAATTGCGGATTTGACAGGTCTTCTATGCTTCCAGTTCCCTTACATATGAGTAGTAGACGTCCCATGGCTCTATATAGATGCTCAGTACCTCCAGCTCAGCTCGATAGACTCCACTAATCAGGTATTGGATTGTACCCTGCCTCCTCTGCATTCCCCAGTGTACGCTTTGCCACCAGAAGCGCAGCTCTCGTGCTTCTCCCTTGCCTAGTGTCTGAGTGGCGATAAAATGGATGACGACCAAGACAAGCTGCTCGAGGAAGCGTCGCAGGTGGTGCGGCAGCAGGCAGCGGAAATGGTGCGAGCCCTGGACAGCAGCAACATGCGGGAAGCACTCAAGCACTCTTCCAACCTCCTTAGTGAGCTCCGCACCTCCAACCTTTCGCCTCGCAGTTACTACGAACTCTACATGAAGGTCTTCGACGAACTTCGCCACCTCGAAACCTTCTTCATGGAAGAATACCGAAAAGGCCGCAAAATGGCCGATCTGTATGAAAAAGTGCAGCACGCAGGCAATATCGTCCCCCGGCTCTACCTCCTCATCACCGTAGGCTCAGTCTACATCCAGACTAAAGAGAAGCCTGCCAAAGACATCCTGAAGGACATGATTGAGATGGTGAAAGGCGTGCAGCAGCCCATCCGCGGCTTATTCCTGCGCTACTACCTGAACAAGTGCTGCAAGGACAAACTCCCTGACATCGGCAATGAGTACCACGGCACTGGCGGGGACACTACTGACTCAATAGAGTTCCTACTTACCAACTTGTCGGAAATGAACCGACTTTGGATCCGCATGCAGCACACTGGCACGGGGAAGGACAAACCCAAGAGGGAAAAGGAGCGCAATGACCTGCGCGTCACAGTAGGAGAGAACATCGTGCGTCTGTCCAGTTTGCAGGGAGTGACCTTGGACAGCTACAAGTCCGTAGTGCTGCCCAGGACTTTGGAAATAGTGACCGTGTCGAAAGACGTGATTTCCCAGCAGTACCTGATGGACTGCATAATCCAGGCCTTCCCAGACGACTACCACCTCAACACGCTCGAGCCCTTGCTAGAAGCTTGCACTCAGCTTATGCCCGCAGTAGACGTGAAGAGCATTCTCATCAACTTGATGGACCGTCTGTCGAACTACGCAGGAGAGCGTCAAGGCGATATCGACATCCTCAAGAAACTGGACGTGTTTGCCCTTTTCAAGCGCTACATCGACAAAATCATCAGTGACCAGCAGGGCAGCATGGATGTACGCAAGCTGCTAGAGCTGGAAGTGGCCTTCCTGCGCTTCTCCCTGAAGTGCTACCCGCTCAACAGCGACTACGTCAACTGCATCTATGAAAGTTGCCTGTTGATGATAGAAAAGACTGAGGGAGTGGTGCTGGACCCTGAAAGTCTCAAGAACATCGTGCAGCTGCTGACTGTGCCTTTGGAAACACTGTCCCTCGCCATCCTGTCCATGCGGCATTACCCGCTCTTGATGGCGTACCTGCCCTTTGTGTTTCGCAAGCAAGTCGCCTACCGGGTAATCCAAGCAGTAGTCGCGACCAAGACGCCCCTCGACAATGTGGAGAGTTGTGAGCGACTGCTGGACTATATTAAGCCGCTGCTGGTGGACTCAGCGGACTCGCAGTCTGGGCAGGACTATGAGTTCGAGGATGAGCAGCAGGCGGTTGCGAAGATGGTGCACTTGATTGCAGCGGATGACATAGGAGTGCACTACCATATCTTGCAGATGTTCGAAAAGCTCTTCCGTCTCGGCGGTCCCCGCCGTGTTCTCTACACCTACCCCTCCCTTATCTTCTCCTACATCCGCTTCTGCCGCAGACTGGTCTCCCAGTCTCACTCCTTCGACTTGGACACCATCTTCAAAGCCTGTCTCGAGTTCGTAGACACAGTTTCTGGCCTGCATCCACAGTTAGGCCTGCGACTGAACTTGCAAATCGCGCAGTGTATCAACTGGGTGGATAGGGAGAAAGACCACGAGGAAATGGCCTACGAGTTCGCTTCTCAAGCACTACTGCTGTATCAGGACAAACTGCAGCCTGAGACTCGCTACTCCGCTTTGATGCTCATCACGGGCACGTATGTGTGGCTGAACTGCTTTGAGGAGGAGAATTACGAGACTTTGGCCCTGAACTGCGCACAGTACTACCTGAAACTGACCAAGCAGACAGACAAGTTCGATGCTCAAATGGCGGCTCTGCGGCTTTTCCGTGCTCAGACCGACTCCAACGAAGCCAAAGTCCGCAGCATCTTTGCCAAGGCACAACGCATGGCCAACTCCGCCAAAGACCCCGCGCTCTACCCCCTCCTTTTCAGCCACTACATCTACTGCCTGGTCAAAGGCTTCCCAGGCGTGGAGGAGAGAACCGCTGCAAGTATGCTGGACCTAGCCCGGGGCAAGCTAGGAGAGGCGGAGAAAGGGGGAGTGTTGACTTCTGAAGCCCGCATTCACCTGAACAGCACAGTGGACTATGTGCGAGAACTGAAGCGCCAGGGGAAACTCGCAGAAGTTTCAGTCTAGGATAGCTAATGCAGCAGTGAGTTTGCTGCTAGTAGGGCTTTGCACTGTGCTGGTTATATCCATATAGTGACGGAGGCTGATTGGGCTAATTGGTAATGAGACGGACGGCTAGTTCAGGCCTGATTTCCACTAAGCACATTCTGGATGTACAGGAAGCAGCGCTCAGATACCGAATAAGCAAGGCTTTGCAGGGGGAAATGGCTCGTTTGAAGGACTTTCAGGCTGCTTCTGTTACGGAGTTCGAGGCCAGTTTGAAACGATTGCAGGCTGCTACTGCCCAGCAAGCAGCAGACCTAAAGAGCACCTTCCAGTACCAATGTGAGTCCCTATGTGAGCGACTGCAAGCGCTGATCACCCGGATGAACAAGGACAAGCGAGTCCTGGAGGCAGTGCCCACACTCACACAGGTCCTTACCAAGCCCCAAGTAGTGACTCTGCAGGCCTCTAGTGACCTGTCTGCCTTCCAACTCACTGCCTTTCTCACCCTCTCAGCTGCCTGGACTGCCCTCGGCCAGTCCTTCTTCCCTCTTCCCAAGGCTTCAATTTCCGCCCACCACATCCCTGCCAATGCCTCAGTTTCCACCCACTCTAAGCAAGTACGTCTAGACTTGTCCAGCCAGGGCACCAATGCTAGTGACCTACAAGCCCTCGTTCCCCTCATTCCTCGCTATAGCTCTGTGGTAGAGCTGGATCTGAGCTATAGTGCGCTAGATCGAGAAGCAGTGGAGGCAGTGGGACAGTGTGTGAAGGGTCTGGAGCAGTTGGAAAGACTGGTGTTGAAGGGGAATACACTGGACGGAGGGTTGTTGCGGGCGTTGTGTTTGAATGCAGGCGTGAGAAGAGGGGTAAAGTGGCTTAATTTAGAGGAAAACCGCCTGGGAAGCACTGCCCACTGCCTTACAAACAGTCTCTCTCAAGCCTTTCCCTCCCTCCAAGTCCTCCTTCTCAAGCGCAACTCCCTGCTAGACAGCGACCTGCACGCTCTTTCCCACGACCTCATCCACCTTCCCCTGCACACCCTGGACTTGTCCCACAACTGCCTCACTTCCACAGGCGTCCACTCTCTTTCTCTGCTCCTCCCTCATATCAGCTCCCTCGTCTACCTGGATTTAGGCGGAAACAAGATAGGGGATGAGGGGGTGGCCAGCCTGGGCAAGACACTTCCCTATGTGACACGACTGGTAGGGCTGGGACTGAGGGGAAATGAGGTGACGGAGAGAGGGGCGAGGGGACTAGCACAGGCCGCGGAGGAAATGATGTGGCTGGAAGGAATCCACTTAGAGGACAATAACATCCGAGCCAGTTCTCTCACTTCCCCCCAACGTCGTCTTCTCCACCTGTAACTGCCAACTAAGTATGCACAGTCCTAACACAGTAGCTTTAACCTAGGTCTCTTTAGCACTACACTCAAAAAGTGGGCCGCAGTGTCTGTCTAGTTCCTACCATCAGCAAGCAGTCGCAAGACCCAGTGACCACCCTGCTGTCTCGCACGCTTAGGGTGGAAATGGCAGCGCTGTGCGGCGCTAGCGTGGTTCGCGAGCCTCCGGACCAGATGGTGAGTCCCTTGCCTGCACTCAATACCCGGCCATGTACTTGTGAGAGACAGCGTACAGGCTCATGACTTTGCAGTGTGGTCAGAGAGGTGCCTGTGCGCAGGTCCCATTTCTCTATGTACAGCGGACCTTGATGCAGGAGTCCCGGGCAGAGGACAGGAAGCAGCAGTCGTCCAGCTCCAGCAAAGACGTGACTGCGTCGCTGTGTGCAGAGAGGGAATAGGCTACTTTGGGACTGCGGAAATCCCAGGTCTCCACTCGACCATCGGAAGTGCCAGTCACGAAAGCACCCCGCTCCATGCACAGAATGGCACCAATTCCCTGCTTCTTGCCTTCGTACCGCATCGTAGCTTGCGCTGTTTCCACACTGTACACCGCTATTTCCCCTCCAGTGAAGCCGAAGAGCAGAGTAAGAGGCGAGGGAGCTGCAATGCAGGTCCCCGCCCCGACCTGAAACCTCGCAATTCGCTCTATTTCCCGCTCATTCAAGCTCCAAATCGCACAGGTTCCTCCACCTAAGGAAGCGACTCGGTCCTCTTTCAGACTAGTTAGCCCCGTGACTCTGCCTTTATGCGCTAGCACAGTGTGACAAGGCGCTAACCGACTTTTCACAGGAGCATTTCGCAAGTCCCACAGCCTTATGGTGTAGTCCGCACTCGCAGATACGACGAAGTTGCCCACCGCAAGAGTCCCAGTGACCGTGTTTCTGTGGCCTGAAAGGATATGCTCGAGGGTGAACAGGGAGGAGTCGTTGGAAGCGTGTCGGACGCGGTGGGCGAAGGGCAGGGCGCACAGGGAGTTGGGCAGCGAACTGAGGTGGTGCGAGTGCTTGATTGTCAGTGGAGACCGAGTGGACGCACACGACCTCGGTCTCGTCACCCAGGGGGACCTGGGAGTTACCAATTCCTCTGTATCTAAATGCTCGCATTCCGGGGCTTCCTCTGCTTCTAGCTTCAGCGCTGCGGAGTGCTTCTTTTCCTTCTCAGGAGACGATAGAGAGGGGCTGGAGTCAGTAGCTGAGGGAGGGTCCTCCTGGGCGTAGCGGAAGTTGGGAGAGGCGAAGCGAGATTCGAGGTCTTGAGAGAGCGCTACGCTGAAAAAGAGCAGACTTTCGGAAGTAGACGTACTGGAAATGGACTTGGACGGAGGGGGGCGTCTCCTGAGTGGGGACTGCATTTCAACCTTAGCTGCATGACTTTCGTTCATTCAATTCCTTTTACTATAACTCTTCCTTAACCTTACACAGCTAAATCGGGGGCAGTCTTTGGGCCGCTTGGTCGATGTACCGCTTGAGGTAGGAGTCTGCCCAGTCCCAGACCATCTGTCCCACCATGCAGAGCAGCACCGTGGAGATCAGACCTGAAAAGCCCATAGTCACGGCTAACATCTCATACGATGTTTTCGCATGTCTAAAGTCTTGGAAGTGAGTGCAGCTGTCCTTCGCCTCATCGCAGCAGGCTAAGAAGGAAGAGTAGAAGCCCAGGGCAGTGGCGGTCCAGGCGAAGAGCACAGGGCCTAGGAAGTAACTAGACACCAGCAGGATGCGGTAGCTGTCAGGCCGCAACACTGCTATCATCGCTACTAGCAGGGAGAAGATCCACACTAGTCCTTGAGTCACCTCCCATAGGTACAGCACATATATCTGCGTACACTGCGTCGAAGTGACCAGCTTGGCCCAGGGAATCCACTCGCTTGCATACAAGTACGTCTGCAGTCCGAAGAAAAGCAGCAGGAAGCAGAGGAACAGCAGTCCGCTGGTTCTCGCCTTGGCCAGGTCGTCCATTATGAGACGTTTTTACGTTTCAAAGGTAGCAGGGCTAGGGAAAGGGGAAAACTAGGGTTAGATGGACTGGCGAAGGCGGCGGAGGGGAGGGGAGAGGCCGGAAGAGTAGTGGGAGGGAGGAACTGCCCTAGACAGCGCTGTAGAGTGGGTGTAAATAGGAGCCAAAGGAGTGGGGATGGACATGTGGCTTTCACGAGATGCTGCAGCTGTGAGTCTTGATTTCGGACTCAGGGACGTATATATGAGGGGCAGCACCTGAACCGGCCTCCTACCTCGCTCAGGCCGAACGTCCTCTACAGGTGCTACAGGTACTCGTTCCGGCTCCGGAGTTACCTGGGATAGGCTTCGCTGTGTGAGGTATGCGCCATACGCAGGTCTGCGGTACTGCGAGACACAGTGGTGGTGACCTCTAACGACCCGCTTCAAATCTCCCTTTGAAGATCGCAAAAGTGCTTGATAGAGACCAATCGCCCTCAACTTATTCTCAATTTCAGGGGTTAGGGGTGACTTCGGGTACAGAGAAGTGCGAAATCCGCCGTTCATTGGCTTTTCCCTTTCCTCCAGTCTGCGGATTCCCTTGCTAAAGCCAGTGGAGCGCAGGCCAAACATAGGCAGGAGCTGTCTACGCACAGGGTCGAGGCCTGGCGCCTGGGAAAGAGAGGTGAAGACCAGGTCTGAAAGGCGATGCGGGCCTGAGTATCGACTGTCCATTGGTAGAATAGTACTAGAAACAGGAGAAATAGGGAGAACTGCCCAGCCTCGTCCCGAGCTTTCCCTTATAATGGATATAGGCGATATTGGAGTGATGTTTGGAGACTTGGTGGCCTTTGCCCGCAATATCAGAGTGCAGATTCGCACTCGCAGTCTTTCCAGTCAGCACGAAATCCAGGCTGTGCTGGACCACAAGGTGCAGGCCCTGGCCAAGGCACTGGCTTCATTTCACCCTGCGAAGGAAGACCGTCTTAAGGCGAGTAAGTTGAATGCGGACTTTGTGGCTTGTAAGAAGGACTGCGCTCAGCTTCGGGACGAACTGGAACGCTACAGGCCAGAAAGGAGAGAGGAAGAGGGGGAAGAAGAGAAAAGTGCCTCAGTGCAGCTGCTCCCTGTGCAGGCGTACAGTCTAGAGAGCAAGTCAGCAGCTATTCAGGCAGTGGCGAAGGACCTGGTAGCCATTCGATCCCTCATCCAAGACACTGCTTCTATGATTGACTCCCAAGGCACAGACCTGACTCACATCGAAGCAGCCAGTGAAAGGACTGTGGAGGACACAGGGAAAGCGGGCCTGGAGCTGCAGGAAGCGGCAAAGCTGCAGAACAAGCGCTGGAGCTGGTACATAGCAGGCGGGCTGGGGACAGTGGGAGGCCTGTTGGGACTGATTGCAGGGCCTGTGGGAGTCCCAATAGGCGCAGCGTTGGGAGGGTCTGCTGGAGCGGCTCTGGGAAAAGCGATTGAGAAGCACGAAAATGAGACTGTCAGTGAGATCAAATTCGACACGAAGTGAACTTTAGACATACTTAAGGTCGCTATGCTGATAGGAAAGTGAGGCGACTGTTATATCCTGAACAGGCAGAGAGGACTTCCTTGCTTCAGGGGGATATACACCCTGGCCTTTGAGCAAAGATTGGCAATTATTCCAGGCTTTCTCCTGGCCTTGATCCGGCCTATTGCCTTTGTCTGTGTTCCTAGAGATGCGATTGGCTAGGCCATAGAAAGGCCGAAGCGTAAGTTGCAATAATGGAAACTATAGATAGCTGTGAATCTGCATATTCACTGATAAATAGCGAAAGCCACCTTAATAGACCCTCCACAGGAACGGAGCAATAGCAAAGCCATAGAGAGGAACCTGATAGTAAGGCGTCTATATAGACATATTGGAGTATACACGAGGAAACCCAGTCAGCAAATACTACCAAACTCGCTAGCAAGAGACTTAGCGACTACTTCTGAAGCTCATTTGCCTGCTTAACGACTCGAAAATAGACTGGTCTCTGGCCTGGTCTGGCACTCTGATCGCCACTACGGCCTTAGCGCTTTGGTTAAGACGCGGCAGAGAGTTCATTGACGAAATAGCCTCAGGTCCTCCTCTAGGCATCCTTATAGATGAACTGAGTTCTACCATATCCCCTGTCCAAGCTCCGTCAAATGCAGAGATCGCTTTTGTATGCACCATCTTTATCGGCGCAACAATCCTATCCATTCGCATAAGCTCACTGTTCACAGTCGTCACAGTAGTAGCCGTAATCATGTACTCAGTGTGCTGGCCACAGACAGTGCAGATGATCTGCATGCAGTTAGAGAGAAAGACGAGCCTGTCTTCGAAGCAGTCCTTGCACAGAGAGTGGCAGCAGGTGAGCTGCACAGGGGAAGGTGTTTGACTGTGTTCACAGGCGAAGTTGCTGACTGGGGTTTGGAGACTGGGGGAAGAGCCCTGCAAAGCAGCCCGAATCTCTACGAAGTCAGGTCTATTGGCTTCGTCATAGGTCAAAATCCAGCGCAGCCATACCTTTAAGGACTCACTATATTGACTCCCCGTGATGCTTCTTTGCACCGCAGCGTTCAATTCCTCTGAAGGCAATATACAGTGCAGATTGGCCATATGCAGTATAGTGAGTCCAAAGGAGTACACATCTGACTTGAAAGGGTTGTGGGCGAGGTAGCGGCGACTGGTGAACATACCTTGACGCAGTAAAGGACTGAGGTAACTGGGAGTCCCGGCCAGAGTTAGGTAGAGAGGGTCGAGAGGGATGTGGCGAGAGGACCCGAAGTCGCCCACTTTGATGGTGGAGCCGCTAAGAAACAAGTTGTGCGGCTTGACGTCTCTATGCGCAATTCCCTTATCCTGCGCAAACGCAAACACCTCCACGAGGGTTCGGAAATAGTCCGACAGCCTTTCCTCATCATATGGAAAGTGGTTTGTCAACCTGAACTGTATATCGGTTATCAGGTCTTTCATCATTTGCTCGAGCTCCAGTACTGCCACCCAAGTAGTACTCGATAAGTAGTACCAAAAGATATCCAGCAATTCCACGATATTCGGATGTCGGCAGGACATTTGGTTTTCCACTTCTCTCTGAATTGCCTCTGAACTCGAATTATTAACCGGCATCGATAAGAATTTGAGCACTACAAGCTGATTCCTGCGCCTATCAAAGGCCTTGTAGACGTGACAAGTCGAAGTGCTGTAAATCAATACCTCGACGATTAGTTGCCGATTTGCGAGCTCAGTAGCTGTGGGTTCCGACTTGGTGTCCATTATTAGGCCTGTCACCACATGGTGCAATAATGCCTTCGGCTCTAGCACTTGGCTTGCTGCTCCCTGCACTGGTGACGGCTTCTGGGTACCAATTGACCTGGTTGGACACCTTTCAGTCGTTGGATAACTGGGTGCTGGATGTTATGCCCGGGGCGGACAGTGGCAATAATGAATGGGAGTACTACACTGACAGCTCAGACAACGTCTTCCTGTCCACAGATCCAGTGGGTGGCGAAAGCATGCTCGTGCTGCAAGCGCTTGCCCAGGAGTACCAGGGCTACAACTACACCTCAGGGAAGGTCTACACGAAGGAACAACTCGGCCCCTACGGCTTCTACAACGTAAGAGCGAAGGTGCCACAGGGTCTAGGCCTCTGGCCTGCCATTTGGATGCTCCCTGTCACTGAAAACCACTACGGTACCTGGGCTGCATGTGGCGAAATCGACCTAATGGAGACTGTTTGCTTTGATCCGAATGCATATGCTACGTTGCACTTTGGCGGCTCTTGGCCGAATAACACCCAAACTCCGCTGAATGGGCATAACACCTTCCCGATGAGTATCAATTGGACTGAGACGCATAACTGGGGCTTTGAGTGGGATTTGGACCATGTGCAGTTCTGGTTTGATGCTGAAGTTATTGACGGGGAAATCCAAGGTCAGAACTTCTTCTCCATCAACGCTTCTGAGTGGTACAGTACTAACTTCCAAGGAATCCGCTACCCAGGCACCGCGCCCTTCGACGTTGGATTCAACATGATTCTGAACGTGGCTGTTGGAGGCTGGTGGCCCTGCAGTGTGCCAGGCTGCTGTGAGCATGTGCAGAGCCATTTGCCAGCGCAAATGAACGTTTACTGGGTGCAGATTTATCAGCAGACTCCGGTTCCTACGTTCCTTAGTCATTAAAGTCCTTAGATTGGACTATCTTTAGGTCGTTGTAGTGACGCTTTTCTTTCATAAGCATTGTCATCACCGCATCCGTCAGCTTCTTCGCCGCTATCAACTGCCCAATCGCCGCACTCACCTGCAGCACAATCTGCTGCAGCGACGGCTTCTGAAAGACTCCAAAGACATTCACCAGCACTCGGACTCCATACATGTGATACAAATCCCTCATCATCACTCCATTCTCCCTGTAATACCTCGCATAGGAAGTGGAGTACCCGAACCCTCGCAGTGAGTCCATTCGGTCCACTTCGACATGAGTGTCGCACTTTTCTTGCGGGTTTTTGGTGCATTGGCTGTACATTCGGACGCTAAGGACTGCGCCTTTTTCGGTCACGTCCGTGTAGTTGGAGCCTGCGAGGTACAGCAGGTCGCGGAGACGGAAAGTGTCTGCGTCTTGGTCGGGGTACACTATAGGGTCGTCCTTATCAAAGGTCTGTTTGTGCTTGGTTGACAAGTCTCGGAATTTGACATCTGTGCGGATCCAGAGCTGCTGGTCGTTTCCTCCTTCGAGGTAGTACACTTCGGAATAGCCGTTGATTTCGGGCGGACACCACTGCCAAGCCATGCAGCCGCGGGTTCCGTCAAGGGTTTCTCCACACATTGGCGCCTCGATCACATTCGGTAAATCACTTGTGCTGCACTGAGAGTCACGTTCACAATAGAGCTGCGGAGAAGCACACAAACCTTGAAACTGCCTCCGAGTAATGATTACTTTGGTGGGCAAGAAGGCTGTATTGGTCTCCCTCCCTCCAATAGTCTCCTCCGCTGTGTCCCACACATAGGTCAAATTATCACTACTCACCGCATTGCCCAATATCTGCACATACGCTTTGCCCTGGTCCTGCTCGTAATCCAAATACCCCTTATTCATCGCAAAGACCACAATAAGCAGGTAAAGGCCGATTACGACTAGGAAGAAGGTGTACATGTAACCCAGTCTGCGGTCCTTGATGTTCACTTCCTTGGGAGTGGTGTAGTTGTAGAGGAAACTGCACCAGCGCTGGAGCCAGGATTCTTCGTAGTCTTCGGCTGGTTCTTGTTCGTTGATAAGAGGGTCGTTTTCCTGTACTTCCTCTTCCCCACTCATCTAAACTACAAAGGCCATTTCCATATAAGAAGCCAAAGGAACCGCTCTAACAACCTACCAATAGATTGTCCAGACCGCAGCCTCCAAACCCACTGCAGACCTGAGCCGATTGCTGCCTAATTCCTAGCTTTTACTACTGCCAGCATAGGGACTGGGACTGTGGTGCTTGTGTCTCTTTCTCACAGAGGAGCTGGAGGAGTGGCGTTTATGCTTCTTGTGGTGCTTGTGCTTGCTGTGGCGGTGTTCGGAACTATGATGCGACTTCTTTTTTATTTCCCCAGGCTCGATTTCCATCAGTTTCTCATCTTCCTGCCTGGCCAATACCTTTATTTTCTCCACATAAAGGGCAAAGAACTGAGTCAGCTCCACTTCACTAAGCCGTTTGAACTTGGGTCTGGCGTCTGCGAGTTCCTTGCGAAAGTCTTGCAGAGTAGATTGGGAGGAAATGGGTAGAGAGTGGAGGAAGTCGTCGTATAGCTTTTCGTGCTTTTTCTTCTTGCGGGCTTTGTCACGCTGGTCGACTGTGGCGTCTTCGAGTAGCCACTTGGCTACGTCTTCTATAGTTTTCCTTGTGATTCCACTTTCAGGCTCCAAGTCAGTGGGCAGTTTGCTCAGAACTTCCTCCCACTTCACTCCCGGCCCTAGCTCCAGTCTAGCCTCTGCACAGGTCTTTAGCACGATGTCCTTGGCAGGCTGCACCTGCTCTCGCAGCAACTCCACAGCGTCATCAAACAGCTCCTTCGGTGTCGACCCGACCTGCCCCACTAGGTTCAAATAGGCAGAATGGTCCTGCAGACTGTGCACAAAGGGACGCCAGTGAGTACACACAGTCAACTCTCCGGCCTCTATCTTTTCTTTGAGTAGTGCTCGAAAAACTTCCCTAGCTTTCCGCTCCCCAGTCCTCTTTTCCATCTTCCTCCCCTCCTCAATCTTCTTTTCCATGTCAATCACCCAGTCTCTGAACACCGTCAACTGATCCAACTTGTCCAACGCAGTAAAAACGGGGTTTTCAGCGAGCTGTTTACACACAATAGTCCAGCGAGTTGTGTAATTGATGCCTTCTTTCTCACCTAACAGCTTCGCGAGTTGCTCCATTTGCTGTTTCCGCTGCTGCTTCTTCTTTTCCTTTTCTCGCTTTTCGAGTTCGTCTAGATAGTCTTGGAAGAGCTCGACTCGCTCCTTTTCGTCCAATATACGCCACCTTGGATCCCCCTGAAAAAAGTGCGAAGTCCTGTAGTACTTCGACTCCGGCTTCAGTATTGTGGACGCATCCAGCATTTTCATGAAGTTGTCCCTCGCAATTTGCTTCTTCACCCGGGCTTCCTCTCTTTCTCTGCGTCTCAGCATCTGAATGTGCTCGTTGAAGATCAGTTTTTTCTGACTTATGGTCTTGATCAGGCTGTAGCGGTCGTCGTCGCGGACGATGCGGCTGAAATCTTCCCATTTCCAGGTGGAAGTGACGCCTACTTCCTCGAACATCTGCGTATAGGTCTGTCTCACCTCATCTCTGACCTTTTCGTCCCTCAGTCCGGCTTCATCCGCCACCTGCCCTTCCTCCTGCTCCTCTATGTCCTTCCTACCACTCACCGATCCGTCATCCTTCAACAGCTTGGCTTCCAGGTTCCTAGCTGCTTCTCGGTTCCGGAACTCTTGTAGTTCTGCAGGCATTCGCCACAGCACTTCGCCGGTTTTGCGATTGGTGTAGTAGGTTTTGCCAGAGGCTGTCAGCATTTCTTCCCACCCGGTGTTGTTCAGACGCTCTTCGTCGGTTTTCAGGGCGTCGGGCTTCACCCAGCTTTTGTCTTGGGTCTACGTCTGCCTTACTTTCTTATTGACATAGCACATGCGGCCATCCTCCGTATACTGCAGCTGCCAATTCGCCGCCTCTTCCATATTTCTCTACTATCCTAGTGCAAGCGACCATTAGAGCATCCTCCGCAGATTGATTGGCGCCTTGCCCGCCGGAAACAACATAGCGCCATAGCCAGCCATAGGCGAGTAGTCAGCAACTTGCTGTCTGGACAGACCTGTGTGGAGGGTACCAGTGATGGGGTTGTCTTCGTGCACTTTGGGGTGCTTGGTGGTGTACTTGGGCTGTTGGAAAGCTGGGTGTTTGGACAGGTCGTGCAGGGAAAAGGCCTCAGCGGCAGGGTCTTTGTGAGTCATTAGAGTGCCGTTGGAGACGAAAATGGACTGTTCTCGCTGGTCTCCTCGGAAAGGAGACACTGACTTAGGCTTGGTATTGGGCGAATGACTGAAGGGAGGCGGAATTGAGGCGGCGGGCGTTTTCCCCTGGGTGCTCATTTGATACAAGTCCATAGGAGTTAGGCTTCTGGGCGGGTCTGGCTTAATCGTGTGAATTGGGTTGTGACTGCGGTCATACTCCATCAGCCGCTTAATCTCCTCTTCCTTCCTCTTTAGTTCTCCCTTCAACGTCTCAATTTCCCCATTCTCCGTTGGCTCTCCTTCCCTTCTCAGGTCCTCCTCAACTCTCTGACTCTGTCCAGAGCTCCGAGTCTTCTCACTTTCAAAGCTGAGTTTGGGCTTCAGTGGGGACTCTGAGGGGGGCGGGTGCTTTACACCTAGACGGAACTCGGGAGAGCCTTCGTTTTTTATGTTGCCGAAGTACTTGCGAGCAGTGCGGAACTCGTTGGGGGACTGGGTGAGGAA
>Ga0247837_1000790_pt1 | contig 68363 bp, 56 predicted proteins | sample LaCtaG_2_FD_187115 | JGI IMG/M metagenome (GOLD analysis project Ga0247837, IMG submission 187115) | Freshwater microbial communities from meromictic Lake La Cruz, Castile-La Mancha, Spain - LaCruzMarch2015_14.5m | ecosystem: Environmental > Aquatic > Freshwater > Lake | place: Spain: Castile-La... | reverse complement strand
TTCATCAACTGGCAAAAGTTGAACACCATTGAGAGTTGTCTGTGCTCTGCAGGCTGCTGAATTGCCATGCGCAGGTCCAGTCCTCCACTAAATATCTTCTTCGCTGAGGCGAAAACCACAGCTGAAGCGCCCTCCGTGGCCTCAATTTGGTCCAAAGCTTTGTGGATTTCAGCCAAGAACTGAGGACTGATGGCGTTGACTTGGAAGGTGATGACCCATACGTCACCCGCTCGAGAGACAGTGATGGTCTGGAACGAAGTTGCAGCCATTATTAGAAATCCCTGAGAAAGCTGCTTGCATATACTTGGGGAAGGGCGGCGTTGGTGGATTTGGAAGAAGTGACTCTATGCAGTTGTATATGGATTTATAGAGTTTGAGGTAAGGTGCAAAGTACCCACGATTTCCTCATACTCCCAAGCAGCTCCCACATCTCTCAATAACCTCCCATACATCTGTCTTTCCAACAGCTCGTAGGCCTCCCCCAAACTACCCAGACTTTTAGTCCACTGTCTGGACCAGCACTTCTTCTTGAGGAAGCAGCTCATCTACCTGGGTTCTAGCGCCTCCTGAGGCCCTGCGTCTCTCCCTGTAAGTAGCATGTCCTTCAGTCTCCAAGGAGATAGCTTGGCTTGCTGCAGGGTGGACTGCTGCATATTTATCTCACTAAGACATATATTATTTTCTGTATTAATCAATACTAGTGGTCAAAAGCGCAGGCGAGCACGAATCCCTCTGCATAGCCCACAATAGTCGCCACTATAGGAATTGGGTACTTTAGCAGTCTTTTCGTTAGCTTCATAATCAAATGAAAGGGCTCAATTGAAGCCAACTGGTGTTACCAGTGCCAGAATCGGTCCATTCCCCGCTAATTATCTTCTTCGCAGAGGTGAAAACGACAGCTGCAGGTCGGAAATGGCCTCAATAGGGTCCAGCGCTTTGTGAATTCCAGCGATAAAGGGAGAATTTAGAGTGTTCACATGAGATATAATAATCCATGCATCTCCCTGATAGAGAAACCTCTGGACAATTTGCAGCCATTATTAGAAATCCCTGTAGTTACTAACTAAAGCTTGGAAATGAACTTGGAACTGCAAATAATTTCATCGTACTCCCAGGCTGCCTGTGCACACAGGGCCGCCACCGTCCCATACATCTGTCTCTTCAACAGACCATACGCCTCCCTCTTCTCCCCCAAACTCGCCAGACTCTGCGCCCACTCCACTGTCTTGGCCAGCACTTCTTCCTTAGGAGCCAACATATCCACTACCTGGGTCGCCAGTGCCTCCTGAGGCCCTACTTCTCTCCCAGTGAGTAGCATGTCCTTCACTATCTTGGGGGACAACTTGGCTACGAGGACTCTGGCGGTTCCTGCGGGAATTGCAGAGGGCATGTTGACCTCGTTGAGACACAAGTTAGTGTTGCTGTCGCTCATTACTCGATGGTCGCAGGCAGTTATGAAGATGAAGCCTCCAGCGTAGCAATGTCCTGCAACAGCCGCTACTGTAGGAATAGAGAAACTCACCAGTCTTCCAATCAGCTTTATCAACTGGCAAGTGAGTGACACCATTGAGAGTTGTCTGTGCTCCGCAGGCAGCTGACCTGGCATGCGCAGGTCCAGTCCTCCACTAAATATCTTCTTCGCTGAGGCGAAAACCACAGCTGAAGCGCCCTCCGTGGCCTCAATTTGGTCCAAAGCTTTGTGGATTTCAGCCAAGAACTGAGGACTGATGGCGTTGACTTGGAAGGTGATGACCCATACATCACCCACTCGAGAGACAGTAATGGTCTGGAACGAAGTTGCAGCCATTATTAGAAATTCCTGAGAAAGCTGTTTGCATAGAATGATTTCTGAGTAAAAACGATCTAAAGTTTGGAAATGAACTTGGAACTGCAAACGATTTCCTCGTACTCCCAGGCTGCCTGTGCACAAGTAGCAGCTACTTCCCCATACATCTGTCTCTTCAACAGACCATACGCCTCCCTCTTCTCCCCCAGACTCGCCAGACTCTGCGCCCACTCCACTGTCTTAGCCAGCACTTCTTCCTTAGGAGCCAATACATCCACAGTCTGAGTAGCCAGTGCCTCCTGAGGCCCCACATCCCTGCCTGTGAGCAGCAGGTCCTTGAGTGCCTTGGGAGACAACTTGGCCTGCAGCACTCTGACGCCCGCAGCAGGCAGGGCTGAGGGCATTTTCACTTCCCTCATGCCAATGCTGGCCTTTTCCGCACTCATCACTCTGTGGTCGCAGGCAGAAATGAAGAGTACAGCTCCGTTATAGCAGCCTCTTTCTATAGCCGCTACAGTGGGGAGAGGGAAAACCACCAATCTGCCCATCAGCTTCGCTAGCCTGCAGAACAACTCCAAAGGAGCGATTTGTCTCCTTGCAGGCTCCTGAGTAGCTCGCACTAGGTCCAGTCCTCCGCTGAATATCCGCTTTGCAGAGGCGAAAACCACTGCCGAAGGACCTGCTGTGGCTTCGATTTGGTCCAGACAGGCGTGAATTTCCGATATTAGGGCAGGAGTGAAAGCGTTCACTTGGAAAGTGATGAGCCACACTGCGTCTTTTCGAGTCAGAGTGAGGAATTTGGGCTGAGCCGTAGCCATTCTACCGATTTAAAGGGGAACTGCTGTAACAGCCCTGTCCGCAACTAGGACTAATTACGCTGGATTGGGCCTTGTTTTGCAAATCGACTCATACGGCCCATTCGGAAAGTGACTGAAATGTTCCCCGCTTTTGAGCACTTCCCCGCAAATGAAGCAAAAGTAGCTCTTGCCCTTGCACTCTACCGACCTACAGGTCATAAAGTTGCACCCAGCCTCCTTCTCTATGGGAATCAGACAGGTCGGACACCTGCGTATGCTGTCTCCCAGTCTAAGTAGCAATTACCCTTCCAGACTGTTGAGTGTCTGGCGAAATTCGGCACAGGTTTTAGCCGGGTGGTAGTTGAGGAAGCAGTCGGAGCAGGCTTTGGAGTGGCAATGCGGACACACCACGCAGCGGGTGCGTGCAGAGGGGCCGGGCTTCTCTGTGATGTACGTCATTTGGCAGGAGGTTTGTGGACACATCACTTTGATTTCGTTGGAGGCTAAGTTCGTCATTAGTTCGAAGCGGTGTTGCAGGAAGAGGTCGAATAAGTTGCCGCGGGGGAAGGCTTGTTGCACCACTTGGGGAGCGAACTTGCCCTGACACCTGGGGTCTGGACATTTGAACTGCTCGTCACTCACAGCTCGGGTGGTTATCAGTGCGTGGAGGTGCTCTTTGAGGCACTTCCAGCACAGAGGGTGGCCGCAAGGGGCGCCTGTGGCTTCGAGGATGCTGGTGTGGCTGGGGAGTTCTTCGGATAGGAAGGACTCGTAGCACATCATGCAGGCTTTCACCTCACTACGGCTTTCCACATCGATAACTTGGGCGATTTCCTGCTTTGCAAGGACTTGTCCAGACTTGGTGTTGAGACTTTCCTGCCCCCTGGGCAACTGCGCATAGTGCATTTTCAAGCAGCGCACACTGCAGAGGCGCACTCCTCCCACCTGCAGATTCCTGTAGCTATGCGCCTTACTGTAACAGTCCAGCAGTCCACAGACCTGTATTTCCTGTGTCTTCCACTTCACGCCGAACTCTGCTAAGTTCGCTTTCACGGCAATTTGCTGCAAAACGCCAGCGAGGGAGTTGAGGTACTCGGGGATTTGCTTGTACTCGGCAGATAGCTCTGGGGCGTCGAGGAGCTCGTTGCCGTACAAGTTTTCGTATAGCGCAGTGGCGAGTTGATTTAGGGATCGTTCATTGTCGTCTATTTTCGACTTGCGGAGCACCAAGGCTTCATAGCCTCTGATCTGAGGCTCTCTCAGACGTCCTTCGAACTCACTCAAGTCGTAAAAGGGCGCTTTTTGACAGGATCCCACAGGCTCCCCAGAACACCTGAGCAGCTTTTTGCACCGCAGGCTTTCCTCTACTACCGTCTCAAAGCACCTGAAGCAGACTCTATGCTTCTTGCAAGGGAACACCACTTCGTCCCTCATTCCATTCCCGCACTTCGAGCACTGGGCGTCCAGGCCCAAGGAACAGCCGAGACTGGCTTCGATGGCGTCTTGGAGAGACTTGACTTGATGGCGGAGGTAGGAGTGGTCGTAGGTGAAGTCACAGTTGTCGCAGGAGATAGAGAAAGAAGGCTGGTCCAGGTATTTGGCGATGCAGTGGGCGCACACGGAGAAATGCTCGCACAGAGGGTGGAAGAGGGAAGTGCGGGGAGTGGAACACTGGGGACAGAGTGGAGGACGGATTGCCATTACTATGGAAGGGAGGGGTTTAGGGCTTTATAAGCCGAGCATTTGCCAAAGCAAGTACTGACTCCTTTCTCATTCCCATCGCAGCCAGCACTAGACTAACCGCCCTCTATGGTGTCTATTCAGCTAAGTCACTGGCCATTCAAGCAAATAGCAGTCAGAAACCTCCCTAACGTCTCTGACTATCAGAGTGCAATACCTAACTGGCACTGGGTAGGTCTGAGGCCTCGAGAGTCTTTAGCCTGTCTGAGTCAGCCATTGACATATCTCCCCATGCCTAGCCATTCTAATAGTGCGAAATGGGCTGTACGCAGGGCAAAACCAAGCCCCCCGTTCAAACCATTACCGTCCGAAAGCCCGCTGCCGAGCCACTCCCTGCCCACGAAGCCGACATCCACGCTACTTACAGCATCGGCAAAGTCATCAATCACGGCAAATTCGGAGTAGTCCGGGAAGGACACCTGAAATCTGATGCTACCAAGAAAGTGGCTGTGAAGAGCATTGACAAGACCAGTGGCAGCACCAACCCGCAGCACTTGCGCAGGGAAATCGAGAACTTGGAGCAGGTGAATCACCCGAATGTCATGAAGCTGTTTAATGTGTATATGGACGATCAGTACATACACTTGGTCACGGAGCTGTGCACTGGCGGGGAACTGTTCGATAGAATCCTCAGAAAAGGCCGATTCGACGAAGTGGAAGCCGCACTCGTGATGCAGCAAATCCTCGAAGCAGTGAAGCACCTCCACAGTTTGAAAATCGTGCACCGCGACCTGAAGCCTGAAAACTTCATGTTCCTCAACCAAGACCCGGACTCGCCTCTGAAGTTGATAGACTTCGGCTTTTCCAAGCGTATGGATACGGAGAACCAGCAGGTGCAGACTATGGTGGGGACCCCTTCCTATGTGTCGCCGGAACTATTGACTGGGACTTATGGACAGGAGTCGGACTTGTGGAGCTGCGGGGTGATTCTGTATACCATTTTGTCGGGGAGATACCCATTCTATGATGAAGACGAGCAAACGATATATAAGCTAGTGAAGCAAGGTGCCCTGCACTTGGACGACGCCACTTGGTCCAACATCAGTGCTGAGGCCAAAGACCTAGTCACTCATCTGCTGGAAAAGGACCCAACGAAGCGATACACAGCAGTCCAAGCCCTGGCCCACCCCTGGTTCACCAAGACAGAGGGCCCCGCTATCACTGTGGACCAGCGAGTGATGGACGCATACAAACTGCTGAAAGTCAACTCCAAGCTGCAGCAAGAGACTATGCTGTTCCTTGTACACCACTTCACCCTCGACGAAATCCGCACCTTTCGGGACATCTTCCAGGACGCGGATGTGCAGAACACAAATGAACTGACCCCCGCAGAGGTCAAAAGGTGCATAATGACCCGCACCGCCCGAGAGGCTGTGCCAGACTTAGAGGCACTATTCAGCAACGTGGAGGGCTCAGAGGAGGGTAAGATAAAGTACATGAACCTGCTCGAAGCCTCGAAAGCCTGCAAAAGCAAAATGTATGAAGAGACAGTGTGGGCGACTTTCAAGACGATTGACGCGGCTAATAGTGGCTTAGTGCCGACTGCGGAGCTGAAAAGAGGGCTCCGAGAGATCAAAAAGGTGATGTCGGAGACTGAGTTCCAGGCCAGAATCGCGCAATTCGGCATTAAGCCGGAGGGAAAGGTGGACTTCGAGGAGTTCAAGCGGTTCCTTCTTCAAGACTAACAGCTAATCTAGTCCTCTCAAGTCTTCTGCTCCGCCAAAATTCAGTAGTCTTAGTAATGGAGCGGCGATTCCCCGTGTGGGAAGCTTTGGAGCTCAAGGAACTGACCACTCAAATAGACCTGCTGAAGGCTTACTTCCACGAAAGAAAGATAGCAGTTGTGATCAAGACTGGCAACCTGACTTTCCAGACTGAAGTAGCGACTGTGCTAGTCAACAACGCCAAATTCACACAAGCCAAGGGCAAAACCAAAGGCGAAGCCGAGGGCAGAGCAGTGCGGAAAGCCTGGGAAAAGACTCTCACTCGTGCTAAGGACAGTGACTTCGTCTGGCTGCAGCACCACCTGCAAGCCTACTCAGATAGAACCTCCAAGGCAGAGTCCAGACCACATTCTCTGCCCCAGCCGTCACCTCACCGCCTGTCCCAGCCCCTTTCCCAGCCCGTCAGTCCTCAGAACCTCTCCGAACAACTGCCCCGCACTTCCCGCAGTGGACATACCCTCACATCCAAACTCGACACTCTGCTCTTACAAGCAGCAGTCACTGCCAAGGCTTCTCTCAGTCCTGCGCCCCACAGAAGACTATCAGCCCGGTCCCGCTTGCAACCCATTGACAGTGCGCTCCCTTTCCTCAGTGCGGAGAAACTGGCCCCACGCAGGAGTCTAGTGATGCCGGAACTCAGTGATGGAATGCTGCAAAGTGTGAGGGAGGAGGCGGATGTCATGAAGAACATTAGGAGACTTGAGTACAGGTCCCTGAAGGAAGCCAGGGATGAGGTGAAGAGGGCCAATTTGTACGCTGTGAGAAGCAGAGAAGTCGAACATACCAAAGCTTCGTTGAGTCAACATATATAGATTGGAGTGGAAATAAGGCCAATTTTGCCTGTTTTCCTGCGAAATTTCTGCTTTCCTTCTCATTTCCGCTTCTAGACAGCACCAAAGCCGACTTTTCCCTCAATTCCAGCCATTAGCGAATAAATTCTAAATAAAATCTACAAAAACAGGTCCAAAGGACTAGTTATTACTGACTTCCCAGGCGTGGGCACATCAGCAGCTCCACACTCTCATCAATGCTTTGCATTGCGGCCTCAGTAGCCTTTTTGGCAATAGGAGGAGTGGAACAGGCTTGGGAACTGCAGTGCAGGCAGAGGGGTTGGTGGGCACTCAGAGTGGCTTTAATAACTCCGCAAGTTGGGCACTTTACAGGCGTTTCTCCTCTTTTCGCCCTGATTTCCCAGCGTAATTCCTCGATTTCGCCTAAAATCACTGACTTTTGGGGCTGCGGGAAAGAGTCTACATATAAACACAGGTAGCAATGCCGCTCGAAAGCGCATTTCCCAGGTCCCAAACAGTCCTTTACATCGCGAATCAGCTCCGCACAGTCCTTCCAAGGACAGTTCCTGCTTCCCAAGTAGTCCCTCAGTCCCCAGTAGACAGCCTCCCCGGTTGTGGTCAAGTCTGCGTTCATATTATATTATTTCTGTAAATCACGGGCATGGAATTTATAGACTTTGAAGGGTGTGCAGGTGTTACCTTGTAGGCTGTGGAATAGAAAAGACGCCTGTGAGCTGTCTATATGACATCCCTGCATTTTCAAAGAGACGAGGCTTTCTAAGCAGTTATATTGGGACTAGTTTGACTGTGGCTAATTCGTCCTTTGGCAGCATTGAACAGCTCTGCGTCTGATTTCCTTAGAGCTATGCGGCTGCTTATATATCGCGAGTCAGCAGTAGTAAGAGCCTAAGTTAGAGCTTAGGGCTGTTAGGTTGGACTTCAATAATAACTTTGCCTATGTTGTCTCTGCGTAGAGCAGAGGCAAGGCTTCAGTCCCACTTTCTATGCCGGCAGCAACTGTTCCCGAGTTTGTCCGCTTCCACCGATACAGATCTTTCGGGATAAAGTCCTCTCGAATATAGGCGAATTAGGTCCTTGTCACTGCTTATTTTGCCTGGCACTCGGCATTCCTTCAGTGGCCTGTAGTCGAGCAACGGCTTCTCAAGCAGGTCGATGGGTGCTGGAGTACGGATAATTGGTGACTAGCTCATATTGTCGAAGTGCATCTACACTGTGATATAACCAAATCCAATGCTGAAGCTTTCCTTTGTATTGAGTAGACAGTATATCAGGCTGCAAGCCTTTGCTCTCCTGTGGACATCTAGCAGGCAATTTCTACCTTAAGTCCTGGACATAGAGGCTAGACCTAAAGTTTAGGGTCTTGTAAAGGGTCTTCCGAGACTTGAACTATGGTTTTTCCAATGTTCGCCCCTCTGAACACCATCCGCAGTCCTTCCGGGACGTTCGCCAAGCCCTCGATAATGGTTTCCTTGGACACCAACATGCCCTGCTTCGCCCAGCCCATTAGCGCAGTGACCGCTGCTTTGTAGTCCTTTACATAGTTGCGCACAATGAAGCCTCTGAGAATGATGCTCTTGGATATAGCCATGTGCAGGTTGAAGCAGGGCTCTTCCACCTTCCTGTCATAGCCGCTGATCACTCCACACAGCACTGCTCTCCCTCCCTTGTTCATCAGGCACAGCGCTGCGTCTAAGCTGGACCCGCCCACGTTGTCCCAGTACACGTCGACTCCGCGTGGACACAGAGCCCGCAGCTGCACAGAGAGACTGTCTGCCTCGTTGTAGTTCACACAGTCCGCTTGCAACATGCGCTGCACCCACTGTCTCTTCTCGTCGGTCCCCACAATACCCACTACTCTGCATCCCAGCAACTTCGCTACTTGCACCACTGCACTGCCAGTGGCCCCTGCAGCCACTGACACCAACACTGTGTCTCCCTTCTTCACTTCGCCCACATTCACTAGGCCCACGTAAGCTGTCACTCCGTGGTGTCCGAGCGGCCCCATCAGCATCGGCAAATGCTTCACCATCGGAGGAATGCTTAAAAGCTCTGTGTCTGGGACGACTACCAAGTCCCCGCAAGCCATCATTCCCCGCACCAAATCTCCTGGTTTGTACTTCTTTGACGCAGAGTCCACCACTCTTCCAATGCCCAGAGTCGGCACTGCTTCCCCGATGGCCACTTGCTTCCAGTAGGTCTTTCTGTGGCTGATATACATTCGAATGGCTGGGTCGATGGACAGGTAGATCACTTTGACCAGCACTTCCCCAGGCTGCAAAGGGCCGAGGGAGACTTGCTCGAGGCGGAAGTTGCTGGCGGAGACTTCAGTTTGAGGGCGTGAAGCCAACATCAGATGAGTGGCGCTGATAGCCATTATTAGCAGTCGGGTTTATGAGAACTCTAAGAGAAAGGAAACGCCTAAAGATGTAGGGAATTAGAGTTTAGGTCAGCGGCAAGGTCTTCCCCTGTGCTCCCGCTGCTGAAAAGCATCATCACTGGCTTTCCCGACCAGTTGCCCTATTACAGTGAGGACAGCTCTTCCACCTATTTAGCGACCACTAAAGCCGCACCAAATATTGACACATTGTAGCACCTCCCATTATGTCCACTGGACAAGTGTTACATTTTAATGTCTTCGATTGATGCACTCACACTAAGTCCCAGGCTTCAAGCCTTATGCAAACTTGCTTGCCGTAATGACTTCACAAGTCTTCAGACTAATTGAGCGCTGAGACCAAAGGGTGAGGCATCGGTGGCATCTGAATGGATCTATGGTGCCAGTGCAGAAGCAGAAACAGAATGTCGCTAATCCCGCTAGCCTCTGGGGCTGAAAAGACCCGCTCGAGGTTAATCTTGAAGGGAACGCGGCCTTATCGTCGCTTGTTCCGATCTTTCATTGCTCTGTCTCCTGACTCTGAGAACACAAGTTCTCTAACACCTACTCCTACAGTCCTTTCGTTTCCTAGACTCCATTGCAGCTTTGTAGTTTTCCACGACCTGAATTAGTGACTGAGTGGAGTCTTTCTTTGTCAACATACCATGGACAGAAATTGAGTGCTGTGGTCGATTGCTTCCGAGTCCTCATAATCCGTCTTTGCTGTTAGATTTAGAACCTTGCCTTGGATAAGCGATGTGCAAAGTCATATTTTATCTTCCGGAGTCACCAAAATAAAAGTGCACTGCCTAAGACTAATCGCTGTCCCAACGGCCCGTCAATTTGAAACAGATATCTTCTTCCGTACAGAGAAGTCGGGTAAGAGCCTAAGTTAGAGCTTAGGGCTGTTAGGTTGGACTTCAATGATAACTTTGCCTATGTTGTCTCCACGGTAGAGCAGAGGCAAGGCTTCAGTCACACTTTCTATGCCGGGCAGCAACTGCTCCCGAGAGACGAGTTTGCCTTCCCGCTTCCACCGATACAGGTCTTTTATGGCTTCTTTGTAGTACTGCGGGAAGGCTGCAATGATGTAGCCCTGGGCCTGCAGGCGCTTCTTTGCAATGAGGCCGAAGTTGCGGACTGGCAGTTCAGTGCTGCGGTCGTAGCCTGAGATGGCTCCGCACAGCACCACTCTGCCTTCTGGGTTCATGACCTCCAAAGCCGCCTCCAGAAATGGTCCTCCGGCCAAGTCGAAGTAGCAATCCACTCCGGAAGGACAGGCTTCCTTCAGTGCACTGACAAGGTCTGGCGTAGTGGAGTAGTTGATGCAACTGGCAGCTCCCAACTGCCTCAAAACGTACTCTCGTTTCCACTCCCTCCCCACAATCCCCACTACGCGACACCCAATTGCCCGAGCTACCTGAACAGCGGCACTGCCAGTGGCTCCTGCAGCCACAGATACCAATACAGTGCTCCTCGGAGTGACTTTTCCGAAGTCCACAAGGCCGACTCTAGCAGTCAATCCATGCACTCCGAAAACCCCTAACTCGCTCACAGGGTTTACTTTCGAGGGAACCTTCGCCCAAACGTCTTTTTCGTGGAGAACCAAATACTCTGAAGTCGTCAGCATTCCTCGAATTACGTCCCCTGTCTGATACTTCTCTGAGGCAGACTTCAGAACTCGGCCCACTCCAATGGCAGGCATCACTCCTCCTATCGGGACTTGTGCCCAGTAGGTCTTCCTTTCGCTGATATAGAGTCTGACGGCTGGGTCCATGGAGAGGTACAGGGTCTGGATGAATAGTTGCCCTGGATTGAGGGCGTCAGACACCTCCACTGTCTTCACTTCGAAGTGGGAGGCAGCCACGATTTCCACAGGTCGCGAGCGGAGCACTGTTTGCTTGCAAACAACCATGTTGTTGGAAGGCTATTCTAACCATTCAAGGTGAAGCGACGGCATCTGAACTGTTGAACTCGAAATGCGAGCAAAAAGACCGGCGTTTCCAATTCTCACTTTAGCCCTTGCCTTCCTTGTACCTCAATTCCGAGAAAGATTCAGAGGAAGTGACCAGACTGTGCAGATCTCACTTGAACTGGGATTAGGCGAAAGACAATGTAACCACAGACACACAGGCCTTCGACTCTTTAGCAAGTATGGTTTTAGACGGACTGCTACCTCTCGTTAGAAGTAGCTTGCAGGCCTATAAAGTATGGCGGGAACGGACGTACAGCTGCTCACTCGACTGAGTTGTCGACTGCACATCGAGAGAGACGGAACTCCACTGCTGGACTCGGCCTGCTCCAAAGCCCGCTTCTCCATTTCCCTCCACTCTGCTGCCTCCTCCGTCACTCTGAGACTCACTCCCAAGCAGGAGTCACTGCGTCTGCCCACTAGTCCGCTGTTCCCTCGACAGTTCGACATCAAACTCGTCAAAAAGATCTCTGCCCGCCTCCTCAGTGAAGGCAAACTGACCCTCAGTCTGCTCAACTACAACTCTGACTTCCCCAATTGCACGATGTACCGCAACCCTCCTAGCTTCACAAACCTCTTCCTTTCAGAAGCAGAGCCAGAGGCAGTGAAGGAACTACAGGACTACATCTGTGGCAAGCCTGCGAAGCGACCACTGGAAGAGCCCGCGCCGCTGGAAAAGCGGGCCAAGCGGTACACGCTATTGGAGACATTGCCCTATGACATCATGACAATTGTATTCACAATGACTGGGGAACCGCTCAAGAAGTTCAGACTCATCAATCGGTGGTTCCGAAAGAGCGTTTGCTTTCATGTGTCTAAGGTGAAGGTGTTAGACGCTGCAAGGGCCACTGGCCCAATGGTTTCCCGGCTAATCAAGCGAACTGCAAGCCTAAAGGAACTGGACCTGGAGAACTGCCGCGACTTCACATACACCACTATCCACACTACGAAGTGCTACCCTCTGAGACGACTGCTGAGGCTGAGTCTGCAGGACTGCAAGGGCATTAACACTGCGGCTACTCTGATGCTTATCAAGCAAGCGCCCGACCTGATTTGTCTCAATCTACTGGGCTGCTCCAACTTGGATGACAAGCTGCTTTCCAGCCTGTCCCCCCGACTGGACCTGAAGCACCTCACCGACTTGAGTGTGAGCAGCCTCAGTACCAAGCCTTTGGCAGCGTTCCTCAAGCTGTACAACTGTCTGGAGTCGCTGAGACTCAAAGATATCATCGTCACAGGGGAACTAATGGCCAGTTTGCTAGAGAATGCCCGGCTTTCTTCGCTCTGTATAGAGTACCGGGATGTGGAGAGAGTTTTTGCGGAGCCGATTTGGCCGGCCAAGCCTTTGCATACTCTGTCCATTCTCCCCATGGATCGCTTTGTTCGTCCGAGCCAGGCTTTGACTCCAGTCTGGCAGTGTCTGCAGTTCCAACGACCCCGGGAACTCGGCACTGATGTGAAATCAGAGGAACTGCCGAAGTCACTGCTTGAGGAAGTCGTGAAAATGACATGTGTAGGAGTAGTGGATGGCTGTGCCAACCTGCGGGAAGCTGTAGTGTATACAGACGGATACGAACTGCTGGAGAAGCTGGAAGAGGATGGGCCTGAGTTCCTAGGTGCTTTGGAGCGACTGACAGTAGTGCTCAACTCAGACTGGCAGAAGACCAGTCTCACAGCAGCTCTGGCAGCCCGCTTCCCTGCTCTGCCAGTCACTTTCAGGCTAGTTAACTTGCGGTAAAGTGCACCACCTGCCTCTGTGCCTTTGTGATGTTGGTCTCTACTCTTGCACTATGTCCAGGCAGATCTTAGTGGTTTGTAATAGTCAATGTGGAGCGCTGCACTGATTAGACGGTTCACAGCCAGACCTTTTAAGGTTCTGGGCGTACAGCAAGTGGCTATTGGGTCGCTGGACAAGCCAGCACTGACGAAGTTCTGGAGCGACACGCTGGGCATTCCCAAGATCGGATCCTTCCGCTCTGAAAAGTAGGTCCTATATAGGGAGAATGTGGACGAGGACATTCTGCGCCTCGGAGAAGGCGATTTGGCAGTGGAGTTCGACCTTATGACTCCCATCAACCCTGAGAAATCGCCCAAAGTGCACATGCCCCCGCTCAACCACATTGGCTTGTGGGTCGACAACTTGCAGGCCTGCGTGACCTATTTGGAAGCCAACGGAGTGAAAATGGCCCCCGGAGGCATTCGAAAGGGGGCTGGAGGACATGAAGTGGCCTTCGTGCACCCCAAATCCACTGGAGGAGTGCTGCTGGAGCTGGTACAGCACAAGGCTTCCTAGGGTAAATGGCAGAGACAGGGGCAGTCAGGGTGTTGGGCGTAATGCGGCCGCGCACTCTGCAGTACCGCGACTTTCAAAAGGCCCTCAGACTAGCCGGAGGACCGAAACGAGAGTCCGGCCGCCTCCTCGCAGGTCTCCCTTTGAGTGATAACTCTCCTGCAGACAACATCAGTCCGAACTCCTCTCCAGCCTGGCTGGAAACCTACAAGGCCATTTCCTCTCTCTTCAAAAGCATTGACCAGGACTTGCAGCGCCTCAAGCAGACTCAGCAGCAAAGGCTGCAAATGGCCTTTGGAGACGTGAAGACGAAGGACAGGGAAATAGCCGCAGTGTCTGAAAGCCTCACCAATGTATGACACAGAGTAGCAACTGAAAGAGGCGCAGAGCAAGGTGCAGGCACTTGACTCAGGCGACCAGGTGCTGGAGAACGTGCAGCATGAATTAGCCTCCCGCCTGCACTCTCTTCTGCAGAGACACAGGCTGCAGCAGCGCTCTTTCATGGACAAACTCAGCAAAGCCAGCACAGGGGAAGACGCAGACCCAGTCGACACCCCAGACTTCGAAGAAAGCAGCGACGCACTCGAAGGCCTGGACTACCTTGAGCTCCAAAGGTCCGAAAGTGTGCAGAAACTAGTGACGGACTTGCGGGAACTGGCCAGTTTGTTCGAAGATTTAGCGAGACTGGTGCTGAAGCAAGGCTCCATGCTGGACCGAATTGACTTCAATGTCTCGCAGGCAGCGGAGGAAACCTTCAAAGGAGTCGTGCAGCTGGCCAAAGTATCCTCTAGCCTAGGCTGAAAAGATGCAGCGCGCCTACCGCGCTACCGGGTGCATCCTCGCCCTCGTCCTGCTCATCGTTTTCCTCGTGCTGGCCCTCCTTTTTAAGCATTTCTAGTACATAAACGAAGCTAGTAGCGGGGTTTGCGGGTGAGGATGCAGGGTCCGTGCTCCCTGTACTCCTCTCTCGTCATCCACAGTCCTCGCAAGCCAGTCAAGGACGCAAGGACCGACCCGCCCTGCCAAGTCCCAAAGCGGCGCTCAGCAGGGGTCGCCGGAAGCACCTGCTTGACCTTCAGCGTAGGCAGCGCCATATCCAACAGCTTCTTCAACACGCGCTCAGGAAAGCCTGCCAGCAGCGCATTCCCCCCTGCAAACACCACATTGCAGTACAAGTCCTTGCGTATGTCTGGCTCTGTCCTTTGGATGGCGTCGTAGGCCATCTCTTGGATGCCTTTGAAGCCGGGCACTCCGCTGTCTACGAGAGCGGTCGGGCCAGCGAAGAGCACTTCAGGGACTCTGAATCGCTCAGCACCCAGTTCAATGACAGTGCCGTCGGGGAGTTCGTAGTCGCCTCCGGCCTGAGTCTGGTAGGCGGACTCGTGGCTGTAAGGGGTGTCTGACACTTTCAGCAGGCTTTCCTTGAGGTCGCGTATGAGTGAGAGTTGGGTGAAGAGGTGGTAGGAAGGGTGCGTTTGAGGCCAATCCTGTGCTGTAATGGTGGGCTTCGAGAGCAGTTCTAAGGCGCCTTCAGAGTCTCTTTTGTACTCCATCTCCTTTGAGATGGAGTACTTGGGCCGCACCGTGACTCCCCTCTGTCCCAGCAAATCCATCAAAAGGTAAGTGAGCGTTTCTCCCCCTAACTCACAGTAAAAAATGGACTTCGGCACCACAGACCCTTCAAATATCGGCACCACAGACGTAGAAAAGGCCCCCGACTGCACCACTAACGCAGACTGTCTGCCCAATCCGAACGCCGCCAGGACCGAAGCAGACGCGAAGTAAAGCGCCGGGACTTGCAGTTCCTCAAAGAACTGCTCCGCCAGGCCAGTGCGCAGGGCCTTATCCGGCAGGTCCGGCTCTGAAAGGAGCATCGGACTTTCGTTGGTGTGTACGAATAGTCTGGTTTGAATGCTGTGTTGGACTGCTAGTCGGACTAGGTCTGCGTTTAGGCTTCGGTCGGCTTTAAAGAAGGGCTCCACGCGCATGCAGTTTCGACGGTAGTGGACTTCGTCGCCGAGGAAATAGCGCGTTGGAGCAGGACTTTGGTCCAGTAGCCCTGCATAGGAAGGCTCAAAGACTCTAGGGGCGTCTTCACCTGCGAACCCGCCCCGCAGACTGCAGCTGCCGATGTCCCAAATGAGTGTGTTGGAGTCCTCTTCCCCTGTATACATTGGAATGGAGCTAGGGGACTTGTTCTCTGCGGAGCTGGCCCCTGAACTGATGACTGTCGGTGGAGTGCAGCTGAGAGCTGTGGCTGCTGGGGCCGGGCAAGTGGACAGTGCGATGCCTTTGTCCATATGGCCGGCTGCTCTGGCCCTGTCTGCCCACCTCCTTCACTGCGACTTCCGCTCTCTGCACACAATCGAAGTAGGGGCAGGCACCGGCTTCCTGTCCCTCTCCCTTCTGAAGGCAGGAGTACTTTCCCAGGCCACCATCACAGACGGAGAGGAGCGAGCTGTGGAGCTGATCAGAGGCAACTTAGAACTGAGCCCGGAAGTCCAGGCGGAGGCAGTACTGCTGGACTGGAACCACTGTCCTGAGGCCTGCAAGGCACAGTACGACCTAGTGCTGGGGTCAGATGTCATGTATGCACTACTTAGATACAGTTCAGAGGCTGTAGAGCCTCTCTTCAGCGTCATTTCTGCACTCTTGAACGCTAGGGGAACTGCACTAATTGCCAATCAAAAGCATCGCTTATGGCGCTTTCAAGACCGCATTCGGACCTTATCGATTCATTTCGGCCTGAAAACGACCACTGAAGAGCTGGACTCGGAGGTGACTCTGCTGCGACTGGCTCGGAATTAGTATATAGAGAGTGCTATAGCTGGATGGCGATAGGTAGCGTGTTGAGGCTGGTCTTGCGGCGAGAAGCAATCATGCTGCATTCTTCCATGCGGCGAGTGCGGCGCAAAGGGTTTTCATCCCTCCTTTTGACCCGTCCAGCCAAATACACAGTAATCGCAAGCACCAGGAAACCAGCAAGAATACCCCACTGCAGGTACACCATCCCCTTGTTTTCCCTGGTCTTCGGCACTTCGGGAGAACTCACCCATTTGGTGAGTTTGATGAAGGAGTAGTTGTGGTGGTACTCTGCCCCGCTGGAGTCGTCTGGGACGTAGCAGCGAGACTCGTTGCTTTTCCTTATTCCCTTGATACGCACGTCAATTTCCTTATGCCAGTCAAAGTCATTGGGAAGAATTGCGGTCGCAGGGAAGTACCTGCTGTCCACTTCCCCGAACTCCAGGAAGGCCAAGATAGGTGCCAGCAGCCACAAACAGTGTTTTCCTGCTGCACTTTTATCCAAGCAGGAAGAGTCCCCAAAGACCGCAATCCTGCCCGTCATTTTGCCTGCCTTGGAGTCGTCGTACAGTCCCAGCATGGGCACATCCTGCCACTTGCGAGTGAACTTGCTCTGCAAGTACTGAGTGAGGAGGTAGCCTCCATACGGAAAGCGAGTGATAGCAGCTCCCGCTTGGTAGTCAGCTGTGTCAGGACCGAGACTGATACTGCCAGAGTAGGAGTCCAGGACGCTGAATTCAATGAAGTAGTTGGCAAGGAGAGAGTTGATGGCGGGAGTGGCGCTGCCCATAAAGGTGGCGTTGATGTCTTTGCGGGCGAGTACCTGCGACTGCTTTTCTTTCAGGATCTCTGCGTGGATTTTCTCATCGTACCAGTCTGATACGAGGAAGAGGTGCACTCCTTTGTTCTCCACGTCATACCGAATCTTTTTGCTCTCCTTCTCTTCGATCATGACCTCCGGGTCGATCAGGAAATAGATACCATAGTTCTCCGCCTGTACACACGTAAGTTCCTGATAATTTAAGTCCACCACATACCCCAGACTGACCAGTCTCTCATACAAGTCCAGGTAGTTGGTGAGTGGGTGGTCCCCTCTCCAGTCAAACATGTAACTGCCGCTGTCTTCGTCTCTCAGAATCCGCCCTTCCTCAGGGTACTTTACAGAGTGGTACAAGTCCCAAAGTACTCTCTTTTCTCGCCTCGGCTGACTGGCAATGTTGAAAAAGATAGGCAAAGTGGCCTGTATCTCTCCCCCCTGGGAAGTGAGATACAGAGTGAGTGAAGCCTGACAGGCCTTAGTGAGACTCTGGAAAGTGGTAATATGCAGGAAAAGACTCCCAGTGTAGTGCAACAGCCTGAGACTTACCTCCGTCTCAATGTCCACTGCCTGTGAACAGACTTCCACCTTGCCCACTCTCAGTTCGCCTTCCTTCCAAGTGGACGAAATCACAGTTACATTGAACATCATTCCCTTGACGTTTTCATACAAGGGCTGTATGTTCAGCGGGTAGAGGTACTCGCTGCTGAAGTTCAGAGAAGCAGGGAAGAAGCTGAGATGGGGGGTGAGACTTTTCAGTGTTTCGTACGTGTCCAGAAGGGAGAAAATGCCAGCTCCTTGCTCGAAGGCGGAAACGCCAGGGATGCGCTGGGCAGCCCTGAGAACAGCTTGTCTGATACTGAATAGGACTTACAGCGCAGGGTTGGGTCTCTCTTCCAAGCCACTCAAAATCACAGCTAATCCCGCTGATACCAAGGGAGTGGCTATGGAGGTCCCGCTGCTACGCGTGCACTGTCCACCGCTGTATCCCTTCTACGTGTTCACTTACCACTCGAGTGCCGAGACTGATGAGGTCAGGCTTGACTCTGCCTAGACCGTAGGAGAGTTCCCAGAGCGTAGGTCCGCGACTACTGAAGCCTGCCACTTGGTCCATTGCGGAAGAGAGCGCTCCTACACCTATTACTTCTTGTTGTTCTCCAGGATTATTTGTCGTGCCAAAGCCCGGACCGTCGTTTCCTATAGCAGACACGATAGTAATTCCAGCATCCACGAGTTCCTGCAGCTTCTCAGTAAACGGTGCATCCGTATAGTCAATTCCTCCGCTCGACAAATTGACGATATGCACCTGCTCCCTGAGAGCTGCATTGAGCGCCTCTAGGAACCAACTCGTATTCGACTCCTGCGTCTTCGAGAAAACCTTGTACACGTGAAGAGAGGCTAAGGGCGCCAGTCCAGCGCAAGAGGCCGAAGTACTGGTGAAGAGCGAAGCCACGAAGGTGCCATGGCCTGACTCGTCCTCGCAGGTAGACTCGGTGGTAAAGTTGATGCACTCGGCTACGGCCACTACTTTCTTGCTGCTGCTGGCTATGCCGCTGTCCAGGATCGCTACCTTTATTCCTTGCCCTTTGAACCCTTTCGTCCACATTTCCCGGGTGTCCAGACCCTCTCCCCGACCCTCCTCATCCTGCTCTCCACCCAGGAAAGCCATAATACTCCTCGTAAAAGTCCTTTGTGCGTGCACTCCCTTCACTCCCTGGGTCGCTTTCAGCTGCACAGCTACCTCCTCCGAGCACTCCAAAACGAGAAAGTCCGACACTAGCAGCAAGTCAGTGTGGTTGTGAGTGCAGGAGTCGTCACCTGGAAGCAGCAACGAGTCCAGCAGTTCCCAGCGAGGACGGTAGGATAGGAAGGTGATGATGAACTCTCGACTGGAGATGAGCGGCAGAAGGACAAGCAGCCAAAGTATCATTCTAATGGGCATACTGGGGGAGGTATATGGAGAGCGGATGTTTTGACTGTCGAATGGAGCAATAGTCGTCCTAGGCGTGATTAGTGAGTCTCGTGGCTGCATAGTCGAAGGCTTGGACTGTGTCAATATAGGAGGGTAGTAAAGTAGTTGAGAGGGATTATAATCCTAGCGAATAGCGGTTTCGCAGTGAAGGTCATAATATGCGTAGACTTATACTTCTTCAAACCTATATGTATATCCAGTCCGGTTTAGTATCTCATCTTTTTGTCCTGTGGAGTAGCTTTGAGCATCAGAGTTTCCATGCTTTCTTCAGTGCTATTGATACCTCCCTGTGTATGAGCGGCAAATCATTTGAAAGCCAACTTCTCAACCTGTTCAGAAACGATCCAAATCCGGCCTGTCTCAGCATACTCTACCTTAGTCAGCTGTGGCCTTAGGAGCATAGTAACAGAACACTGATGGCTGGGAATTAATATGGGCGCCTACAAGTACCTGGCGGAGCTGTGGCGCAAGAAGCAGAGTGACGTGATGCGGTTCTTGCTGCGCGTGCGGTCTTGGGAGTACCGACAGCTGAGCAGCATTCACCGTGCTTCGAGACCCAGCCGGCCTGATAAGGCCCGCATGCTGGGGTACAAGGCCAAGCAGGGTTATGTGATCTATCGGGTCCGTGTCCGCCGTGGCAACCGCAAGAAGCCCGTCGCCAAGGGAATTGTCTTCGGCAAGCCTAAGCATCAGGGAGTGAACCACCTCAAATTCCAGCGATCTCTCCGCTCCGTAGCAGAGGAACGGGTGGGCAAGAAGCTAGGCGGACTACGGGTCCTCAACAGCTACTGGGTGGCCCAGGACTCCATCTACAAGTTCTACGAAGTCATCATGGTGGACCCCATGCACAAGGCTATTCGACGCGACGCAAAAATCAACTGGATCGCCACAGGCGCCCACAAGCACCGAGAACTGCGAGGACTCACATCCACCGGAAAGAAGCACAGAGGACTGCGCGTCAAAGGACACCGCGAAAACAAGCACAGGCCCAGTCGCAGAGCCAACCAGAAGCGCAGAAACGAGCTTTCGCTTAGACGCTACCGCTAATAGACTAGTCTCCCCACTTGTAGCACTCTAGAAATCATAGAATAGCGAACATCGACCTATCCGCTCTTCTGCGGGACTGAGAGCGGGCGGGTTTGGGCTTGGTGGGGACTGGGCGAGTGGGCAGGTTTTCCTTGTCGGGAGGCAGGTCGAACTGCCACTGCTGCAGCTGAGAGCGGAAGTGCACAGCGTTCAAAGGAGTCGCTTGTTCGGAGGTTTCCTGGAAGAGCGGGCGGTTCAGGCCTGGGATGTGCACGGACTGCATCTAACGGACTAAGAATATGGCGGAAGGAGTATATAGCGATTAATCAGGTAGTTTGAGCAGTACGAAGGCGTACATTCCTCCTTTGCTGCAGTGTGAGTGTATCCCTCAGTTGCAAGTTGAGTGCTACTATGCCCTCTTCCTTGCTCTTCAGCAGCTCCAACTCACTCCTCATACGGGCAATGTCCTTCATTGTTTGCTTGTAGCTGGTCATCAAGTCTGCAGGGAGCAGTAGCAGGGGTGAGGGCTGCTCGAGTGGCTGTGCGTTTTCTGCGTCGTGATATTGAATTTCCTGCATAATTCGCTGGTCTAAGGTCTCGATTTCCGTTCGCAGCATGCGCTGTCTTGAGGATTTAGGCGGCTCCGAGGCTTCTGTGTCCAATTGCGAAACGGGAGTATCTGAACGAGCACTGAATTTGGGCGTTTTCTGCCCGCTTTCCTCGCGGAAATGCCACTTTCGTAGTCCTTTGGTAGCAAGCTGCGGACCAAATCGAGCGATTTCCCTTTCCAAAGGCGACTTTTTCCTCGCTATTTTTCGAGTCCTGCACGCACTGCTGCCCCTCCTCTCAGTAGCCGCCCCATTCAAAAGGGGCTTCTTTGCACTTGGTACGGGCAGTACTCGCAGCTTTAAAGACAGCTCTCGGAGTTGCTGTGAGGTGAGGCGCAGACGCACACAGTCTTGCGATTCGGACCCAGCCAATACGAATTCCTTAGTTCGAGCCATGCTTTTACCGTTAGAAGCACGGCTACCTAGTTAGCTACGTCTGTTTCAACTTACTAGGACGCAGACTGGTGTACGTCCATAGAACTCTCTGCAGCAGATTGCAGCCCACCGCGATTCCGAAAAGCGTGAAAAGCAGGTTCTAAGTAGCAGCTACACTGTAGGCAGGCAGAGCCAGGGCCAGGGTATAGACAATAATGGTTTCGAACCCTTCAATTAGAGCGGGTGGCATTTGCACACTAGTGACTTCCTGCCTGCCGGTCCTAGTCTCTAGCAAGGCTGATAGTTTGAACAAAGACACAGCGTTAGCCACGTACACTGCCAGTAGCCAGGGTAGACAGGGCGCTTTGAGAGCTGCGGGGAGTGCTGCGTACACTATGAAGTCGCTCACAATGTCTAGATGCCCGCCGAAGTCGGACTGCAGGTTGAAAAGTCGGGCCACTGCGCCATCCAGTCCGTCTAGAGCTCGGTTGAAGCCCCAAAGCAGCAGGCCTATTTCCATCTGCCCCTGTGCTACATAGAAAGCCGAGGCTAGGCCGCAGAGTAAGGAACCCACTGTCAATTGGTTGGGAGAGAACCATTGTCCCAGGTGACACGCCAAGTATCTGGTTACGTTGGAAACGAGGTTTCGTAGAAATAAGTCCAGCATTGCAGATGTTTATTTGCCTGGCTGCTTTTGATAGATTCAGCGACTTGTAATAAAACGCTCTGAGGCAAGAGTGGAGTGAAGTAGACGATTACTGTGGACTCCACTATGGCTGCGAAGCAAGTCACTGTCAAAATCCTGCAAGGAGCTCGCAAGCGTCTCGGCCAAGACTGCGACCCAATGAACTCCTCTGATGAGGAAATGTGCCTGTTCGCAAGGGAGGAAATCACTGATGAAGACTTGCTGCAGAAAGAGCTGTACAAGCGCTTAGACACCGCAGGGAAGAAGCAGGAAAGGACAGTGCAGGCCAGCAAGCGCATAGAAGAGTTCGCACAGAGACAGGAGTGCATCACTCGGAAGTTGGACAAAGCCAGGCAAGAGCGTCTGTCCCAACAGCGAAAGAAGCAACGTGCAACTGACCCTTTGCCTGCTGTTCCTTACTGGCCCGCCCCACGGCTAAACTCCGTGACTCCTAAGTCCTCCTGGCGCTGTGTGCGTCTCCCTCCCACCGACCACTCACTCCTCGCATGCACTCTACTCAAGTTGGCACTTAATGTGGATGCGGGGTTTCTGGCTCAACATGATGCTGTGAGGGTGGAGGGAGTGGAGGTGAGGGAAATCAAGGGAGGACTGCATTGCAGGATACACAGGGACCCGGAACTTGCAATTGATATAGTGGAGGGCAGGGCGAAACTTTGTGATGAACAGCACTGCTTTCGTGTATAAGACGCTAGTGATACTTCAAGATTGGCGAGGGCAGCTGTATCGATAGTAAATAAACTAGCTAGCCACTGGCTTCAAAGTGTTGATATAGCCGTAGCGCGAAAAAAGGACGAACAGCTTGCGGTACCACACAAACTGACTGTGATGAGTGGCCATAGCCCTCCAGGCCAGTCCCAAACTCACATTCACAAATAGTATGTCTTCGCCTAGTGATTGCATCAAATCCGCTATCCCCATATACTTCCGCAGTAGTCCTGTGGACTGCAGCTCGAATTTCTTCACTGTGGTAATTCGCTTGAGACCATTCTGAACTGCTCGATGGTTGATATGTCCTGACACTCCCTGTGCATCAAAGGTAATAACTGTGCTAATACTGTGTTCACTAACATAGCTTTGCACCACTTCCGCTACCACCGCAGCGTCCCATTGAGTAGTCATCCCATCCTGCAAGCGTGGGTCGTCCAATGCAGTAGTATGAGTGAACCGCAATAGAGTCCCTGCCCGCTGCAGTTCTTTTTCCCGTACTCGGCCCAGTCCATCCGCATTCCCTGTGGAGAGGCACAGGAGATGCAGGGAGTGGGAGCCTGCTAGTGAGACAATTGTAGGCAGGAAAAACATACTTTCGTCATCTGGATGGGCTGTGACTAGTAGTACTGCTCCTTCCCCTATCATCTTGCGCAGACTGTCTACTCGCACCACTGCCACTACGAGACCCACGAAGAAGAGCTGGAAGGCCAGGAATCCCCACTTCAAGTAGGTAAGGGAGTCGAGCAGTGCCTCCATGCTGCACTATTACCAGCTAAAGAACTTCCGGACTGCTTGAGTCAGCAGGCCGAATAGCAGGGCAGTGAAGAAGACAGACAGCCACCTGTTGGCCTTCAGGATCTGTGCTCGGCTCCACTTGGGCTCATACGCAGACTCGTAGGGCAGGTCCTCTACTGCTTTGTTGAAGCAAATAGGGATATACACTAGGGTCAAAACTGCACCCAGAGACCCAGCTACCTCCACGAAAGGACCCTATGTAGCCTGTACAAGACGAGTAGTCCAGAGGACGAAGGCCAGTGAAGGCAGCACGCAGAACACTCGAATTAGGCGGAAAGCCAGAGGGTGGTAGCGGCGGACTTCCTGGTGGTCCACACTGTAGAAGGCGGAGGTGAGTGCGCCTGCCAGAGCCTTTCCGTACATGGGAGAGTTGGTGGCGAGGTCGTTGGCTGGAAGCAGGATCACTAACTGCACCAGCACTTTCAGAGCCAGCGGCTGCTGTCCTTCTGCATAACCGAAGTCGTCACTCTGAAAGAGGAGACTGACATTATCAGGCAAGTCTGGCACGAGCAGAGCCCCAATAGAGCCAGCGAAAGCATAGATAAAGGAACTGGAGAGGGCCACCCAGAGCGCCACACAGTGCTGCGCAGTCGCAGATTTCAGTCCTGCGGCTAAGACGCTGGGCGCCGCTGCGTGATATGAAGTTGCGAAAAAGACAGTCCCCAAAGCCGCAGGAATAGCTCTCCAGTCACGCACTACCCACCCCGTAAAGTCAGGTGTAGTTCCCCTGACGATACAGTATCCAACAATAGCCAGGAGCAGCACTAACTGCACGAGCGCCATCAGCACTTGAAGCCACTCCTGCTCTTTGTAGTCCAGTGCCGTGAGAACTGCCACGAGCACGGTAGCCGCCATCACCCAGGAGCGGTAGGAATCTAGGCAGATGGGGGAAATCTCGTCTGTGTAGTCGCAAGAGCCGAGGGAGGCGCCCAGGGCTGTCCCTGCAATGTTCGTGTAGGCTGTAAGGTTCGCAGTGACACTGAGGAGGAACAGTAGCAGAAAGCAAAGCCAGTGGCTGCCTGCTGCTTACCCGCGACCCAGGAGCGCTCCCACTATCTCAGATATGTCCCACTGGTACTGGCGACCAGAGGACAGCAGCGGCGTCTTTAAAGCCTCTTGCACTTGCTTATGTTGAGAAAGTTTATCAACTAGCACCAGTAGTTCCACCTGCATCAGCCAACAAACTCCGCCCACTGCCCCAAGCAATCCCAGACTCAGACCCACTCCCGCCCGCTGGAAGACTCTGGGGATCACCAGCACTCCAGCACCCACCACTCCGTTCATTATCAAACAGAAGCTGCCGAAGCGAGATAGTGGTTCCATTATATGGCGCTGACCTCTTGGGGAAGCTTCGGCTATTCTCTGCATGCGACTTTGGGACTGGGCGTGTTCACGCTGCCGTACTTGGCGAGGGCTGGGGGTGCGGGGTGGACTGTGCTGGGACTCAGTCTGAGTGGCTTGGTCGCAGTGGCGTTCACTAGACGCATTGCTCAATTGGGAAAGCAGAAAAAGCAGCTCTCAGAGCCACTGCTCGAAACCGAAGAGACAGAAAGCAGCTTATCTCCTGCAGAAGCGACAGCCACTGTCTTGCCTGATGCATTCCGTCCATGGATCTATCAGCTGCTGAGAGGACTGACGGCCCTTTACTTCGCTCAAGTGGCCTTATACTCTCTAGACTTCCTGCCCAAGCTGCTACCGACCTATAACAGTTGGCTGATATGGGCAATCGCTGGTACTTTGCTGACATACGTAAACTGCTATAGCCTGACAACATCCCAGAGACCCATGCTGGCCGCTGCCGGCTTCAAGTTAGCGTTGCTAGTGCTCGCAGCCCTGGTGAGCGGTAGTTCGGGTCAAGTGGAACTTCGTCCTGAGTCGGCTACAGGCTGGGAAGTGGCCTCAATGTTGCCCTTTTTCCTGTGCTGCGGACTTTACCACCTCTCCTTACCTTTGTTTTCTGCCTCTTCGGCGCACTTCCTGGGAGTGGCTGCAGGCCTGGGGGCGCTGCTGGGCTTTAGTCTGTGGTTCGAACTGGCGCACCCGGAAGCTCCCTACTTCCTGCCTGCTGTGCTGCAGCTCTGGAATTCCACTTGGATGCTGAGTCTGCTGGCCCTGGTCTTCACCCTGTCCACCTGCTACTTCCACCTCCGTTCCCTGCAGGACGTTTTGCCCTCCAAGCAGCCCTTACCACTGATGCTTTGCGGCCTACTTATCCTGCGTGACTGGGCACTCCCAGGCCCGATTGAGGACAGCTTGCTGCTAAACCCTGCTGGAGCGGTCTTGGCACTGGGGTGGATGGTGCTGCTAATGCAAGGAAGCCGCGGGTCTTGGAGCTTCTACCTGACAGCACTGGTTGGAACCGGCTTGGCACTGGCGCTAGTGGACTTCAGCCGTGGGGTCAACTCCTACTCCCTATTGCTGGCAGGAAGCGCGACGTGGCTGACTTGTCGCTACATCAAGACCTAGCTTAGGCTAAAGTCCGCCTCTATTCGCCTTCAAAAAGGCACTCGATAGGAATGCTGCTATCCTTTTGTTCCTCTCATTGACTCAGGCAGATAATGTCCATCATCTGGATTCTCGCATACATTATAGACTTCCACTCGATTCCCACATTAAGAACCAACCCCACACCTTATGTCCATAGTAAATAGTTCTACCCAGCCTACTGCGGCTGACGAAGTCTCGGATGCAGGGCAGGTCCCCGCACTCGCATGTTTTCCAGTTCCTCCAGTGCCTGGATCACTGTAGTGTGTTGCTCCCCTTCCTCTCGTTTGAATGTGAACCCGATGAAGTTGGCGTCCTTGCGTGGCTTCCGCTTGCGACTCGGGCCCTCGGGAGGGTGGAAGGGCTCGAGTTCGTCGAAGTGGTCGAAGTGGCGAGTGTCGACTTCGCTGGAAAGCTAGGTAGCAGGTACGTCTGGTATGTTGGGGGCTCGGGTTTCCCGCTGGGACTGCCAGTTCACGCCTAGGAAAAAAGGATGTCCCATAATTTCCTCCACTCCGTTCCTCCCCAGTCTGTCCTGAGAGTCACACACCAGTTTCCTGATAAGGTCGGTGGCGGCTGGACTGAGTCTCGCTTCTTTGGGGACTGTCAGGGTTTTCCGCCAGTGAAGGATCTTTTGACAGGTCGAGGCTGGGTCATCTGAGTAAAAGGGTGGATATCCCACCAACATCTCATAGAGAATTACTCCAAGCGACCACCAGTCAATAGTCTCATTGTACCCACCCTTCCCAAAGACCTCAGGGGCTATATAGTCCGGAGTGCCTACAGTGGAATAGGCCAATTGTCGACTCCGTTTAAACTCAGTCCTGCGCTCCAACACAGCAGGGTCCTCCTCCAGCCTCGGCCGTTCATACAGTACAGAGGAGGGAAAGACAGACGCATGCTTGCACAGACCGAAGTCTGACAACTTGACATGTCCTCTGGCGTCCATAAGGATGTTGTCAGGCTTCAAGTCTCTGTGTATGTAGTTAAGTCTGTGCACTGAGTCTAGCGCTAACAGTGTCTCCGCCGTATAGAACCTGGCTTCATCCTCGCTCAATATATCCTTCTTTATCAGTAAAGTCATCAGGTCTCCGCCGGGCAGAAACTCCATGGCCAGGTAAAGAAAGCGCTCGTCCTGGAAGGAACAGCGCAGCTCCACGATCCAGGGGTTTTCCGCCTTCGCCAGCACGTCTCTCTCCGCTCGAATGTGTTTGACCTGGTTCTTATTGACCATTTCCGTCTTGTTCATCTTCTTCATGGCCAGCACTTCCCCGGTTTCCCGGTGTCGCACTACTCGGACTTCCCCGAAAGCACCCCGACCTATTATGGTCACTGGCTCGAAGTCAAACACTGTGATTTTGCGGCGTTTGTCTCTAAGCGCAGAGGCTTCTTTGTGCATGATTTCCTGCTTGATCAGGTCTTGCTCGTCTGCGGTTAGCTGCAGTTCGCCCATCTTCTGGTGAAGCTGAGTCCAGGCTGCCTTGCGCTCGGCTTCATCTCGCTTGAGTTTGGCGTATTTCTGCTCGATGTAGGCCTTGGCGGCCTCTGCGCGTTCTTTGGCAAGTGTGGAGATAGGCTCCTTCTCCTTCCGCCGGGAGGCCGTCGTTGGCTTCGGACTTGACATTTTATTCGCCTCAAAAGCACTCCAAAAGCTAACCAGCGAACAGCGAAATTGCTAATTCGCTTGGACTCCCAGACATTTCCTATATCCACGCCTTTTCCGGGCTAAAGACTGCCCCGTCTATACTGAATTGTTCGCTATTTCTATGCTCATATATTGCGCATTGAGATTTAGAGAACCTGGGAATAGAACTCCGCAGAGGGCTTAGACTTAATCTGGTTCTTTCAGTTCTCTCCGATATCCTTTGGTCCTTCTTTCCGCCTTTACTAAGGATCCGTATCAATTAAAGCAGTTAGAGCAGGCGAGGTCGAAATCCAACTCTACGCCAGACGAATAAGCCTGATAAAGACGCTAGAACTATGCAAACATATAGAGCAGGGGAAGTCTGAGTTGCACATTGCAAACATGTCTCAATCCTGCGCTTTCCTGCACTTGCGCCTTTCTACCTGTCTACTGCCCATTTCCCTCCTACCGGTAGTAGCAGTAGCTGTCACTTTGGGACATGTCTGCGGCAGCTACTACGACTGCAGCGGGTGGGTCCCTACACTTGCAAATGTAGTGGCCTACGAAAGGTGGGAACGACTGGTGACCTTAGCAGCTGCTATCTACTCAGCGGAACTCGCGGTCATAAGTTGGGTAGTGTACGCAGGCACAGGCGCAGTGCTTTCCGCCAAACTACATAGGGTGCAACTTGCAGCGGGAATTGCGAGTTGTGTATTAGCACCAGTGCTGCCCGCTCTAGGAGATGTGAATTCGAGAGCCGGAATAGACCTGGAGCTTCTGGGCAAATGGGGCTACTGGCTAGGCTGCAGCTCACTCTCACTCTGGCTGATTGTCTCAATTACCGCTTTGCGAAGGATGGAAGATCGTATGGACCCACGACAAAAGGTCTTATTTCGAGTAGTGAAATCGGTGCTTTGGACTCTCATTGTGCTGGCGTTCGTGATGTTTGCGCAGTGGAGGCACTCCTACACCCAGGAGTCCCTGAGCTTGTTCAATGAATACGGCTTCAGTGTGAGCAGGTGGGTATTAGGTGTACTAGTGTTGGGCTTTCCGGTGCTCATATGTCAGTTTTTCCCCAGTGCGAGTTTGATTATTTACGCTGAAAATAGTCGAAAAGGGGAAAAGTCTTTTGAGCCTTCACTTCAATCCCCTCTCACAATGGAGCTCGAAGACTACTCCACTCCTAGTCATCCCTAACTCCACTGCTAGTAAAATGGCAACTGCCCCAGCCAGAGCTCTGCTGGAGGCCTTCAAGTGGCTAAGAGTGTTGGAAATCACTGCGAAGGTGGACCTGGTCTGTAAGCACTGGCAGCGGACTGCTGGGATCTCAGAGCTGTGGGCCTTTTTGCTCGAGCAAGAGTTACTTGTGCATCGCATGAGTCCAATGTGTTTGCAGGACTACCCGAGTCTGGCTGCTAAGTACATATCTAGCAGGAGCGACTTTGTGGACTTCTGGAGAGGAGCGAAGGAGCCCCACTACCTGATTTCCAACTCGCTGAATCTCACTCTGCTGGACATACGTCGCAATGCCGAACTTTCTGTGCCCTTGGACTATGAAGACGGCTTCCGAGCTGCGATGTACCGAGACCACTGGCTTGTAGTGATGGGGTTTGTGAGCGGCGCAGAGTATCGAACGGTAATGTATGACGTGGAGACTCGAAGCATGCAGAACTTGCCCAACAGCCTGCAAAAGCGCACTCAACATGCCATAGTGGCAGACAAGGACCAGATTTACATCTCAGGCGGGTACAGTGGTAAGCCTGCTTCTCTTCGATCAGCAGAAACGATAGTGCCAGGCGCCTCCAGCTGGTCGGCCCTGCCGCCTATGAATTTCCCAGCGCACTCCCACACCATGGTGGTGATTAACAGTCGACTGTTTACCTTTGGAGGCGAACATGACAGGGCGGAGCTGTATACAGGGACGCAGTGGGTGCAGTTGGACCTGTTCCTGCCTCAGTCCCTTGTCAACTTTGGCATTGTGGTGACTTCCTTCAAGAGAGTGATAATAGTGGGCGGCAACGGATACAGACCTAGCCCATTCGTGTACCAGTTGGACCTAATGACCGGTAGTATGGTCAAACTCATCCAGTCCCCCACGCTTTCCATCCTCCACAATGCAGTTCACTGCCGCTCTCACGAAATAACCGTGCTGTGCGACAGCACTGTGCAGCACCTCTCCTACTCCCTGCACTTCCCCGTGACAGTGGAATGTCCTAGTCGTCACTTGCAGGATACACTGTGGTTGCAGCCTAGCGACACTGTAAAAGAACTGGTCGAGAAGTTCAAAGAAGCCCATAGAGAGGCCAAGAAGTTGGACTTTGTAGTGTGTGTGGAGGGACATTTGGCTTATGAAGACCTGAGTGTGATAGCGGCGGATATCAGCTCAGACAGTCACATCACTCTACTGGATCAGGCCTTCAAAAATAGCTGGTAATCTCTATAATGAACCCCAGTCTCGGTCGCTGTCCGAGTCCTCACAGCGGCCTGATCAGCCTGGAAGCCTCGCAAGCGAAATCTTCCCTCTCTTCCAGTCGACCAACGAAGATAGTGTGCCAACCCGCTCCTCCTCCAGGCGAGGAATGGGAAGTGGGCGAAGAAGAGCCCATGGCCAGTCCTTTATTCGCTGTAACCCCGCACTCCAAGCCCAAAATCGAGGAAAACGTGGCTTTCAGTCCATTCACTCCCACAATCGCCAGCAGTCCGAATCAAATGCAAACGAATATTCGCTCAGAGAAGTACCTTCGACTGAAGGAAGGGGCGAGCAGTTCCCGCTTTTTGACACATAGTCAGGTCCTTTCCTCCTCTGTGAGTCTTGCGACGTCCACACATCCACCTGCACTACGACATCTCCGTCCTAACAGTATGCGTGCTTCTCTACCTCCACGAGGCCGGGCTTTCAAGCCGCTTACACGGCTCTCCACTTACTGGGACGAGCATATCTCTACAGGGCCGCTGCGCCTTGTTTTGCCCTTTTTGTCCTTCGCCTCTGTCCTCACTCTACAGCGTGTCAGTAAAAAGCTGCAGCAGGCTCGAGAAATCAAGCGCAGACTTCGAGAAACACTCATAATTGGCCTAAATCGGCCTCTAAGAATGCACTACTGGCAGCACCTTACTGCGCAAACTAGAAGGAACGAACATGCGGCCGCATACTTCGTTGCTGGCCGCAGATGTCCACAGGACATCAAAAACGACATCCTTAGGACTCCGTCAGTTATCTCAGGCTTGCAGCTGTCGAAAGCACATCAAGAGGCGATGATGCGTATTTTGGGCGCTGTGAGTTTTTTCAACAATGATGTGGGCTATTGCCAAGGAATGAACTATATTGCGGGGCTGCTGATTCATCTGTTGGATAGTGAGGAAGACATATTTTGGCTGTTTAATACGCTTCTGAATCGCTACAAATTGAAAGAGATGCTGAGGCCGGGACTGAGAAAGTTGAAGCTGAGATGCTTCCAGCTCTCCCGCTTGCTACAGAACTACCTGCCTGAAGTGTACGCAAGACTAGAGGACTTGGGAGTGTCCACTGAAATGTATGCTGCCAAGTGGTTCGTGACACTACTAAGCTATGAACTCCCCTTTGAACAGCTGGCGAAGGTGTGGGATTTATTCTTCCAAAGCGGGTGGAAAGTCATATTTCGAGTGATATTGGCGCTTTTGAGTGTGGCGAAGAGGGATTTGGTGAGTGCGGATAGTGGGACCATTACAGGTCTGCTGCACTCACTGGGAAGGCGCGAAATCAGTGGGGAAACTCTCCTGAAAATCGCATTCGGGTTCAAAGTCACACATCGTCTCTTGAAGGACCTAAAGCAGCTGAAATCTCGCAAAATCAAAGGCCGCTTTCAGCTGCTTCCCAGCCAAAACCGCAAACTCCAGTGGGTCGTGACCCCGCTTCCCTCTCCTTCTACTGAAATGAGTGAGGACGGCAGTCTCGCCTCCCGTCTGCTGAGCAAGGTCTTGTACCTCTTCAAAGGAGAGGAAAGCCAGGAAGCGGCAGGGGAACTCGATTCCACCATTTGCCTGGACGAACTCCAAGTCCCTTCTATAGAGGATGTCTCGTTGCAACTCCCGATAAAGGACCTGAATTCAGGCGAAGTGCACTATATCGACCTCAGTCAAGACCACTGCTTTATTTGTGGGGCGACCTCGCACAGTTCTCGCTACTGCACTGCCGACACTCGAGGAGCTCTCTGGGTCTTTCCCTCCAGCCGAGTCCCCTAACTAGCTTGAGTCTATTGTAGCTACATATAAAGCCGATACCATGGAAAACTATCGAAAAGCAGTGCAAGTTCTGTCAGGAAAGGAGACGTGAAGATACTGGGTGTATGGGTGCTCGAGTCTTTGCAGATTGCCCGAACTTAGGTTTGTATGAGAACACGGACGATGCATCTACCTGAACTGTGCTAGTTGAGTTTATATCTGCCCGCCACATGCGAAATCTCCGTAGCTTCCTTCCACACCTGCAGCATGCCCTCGTCCAGTCCCAGCACCAACGCCACCGGCTTGACACTGCCCACCGCCTGAATAAGTTGCACAGCCTCGTGCTTCATCTGAGGAGTCAGCAGTGCTCTTTGGTGCTGCTTCTTCCGGGCAAGTAACTGAGAGGCGACCTTCGTTTTCAGGGAAAGCAGTCGGTGATACACGTAGGACGGCATCAGTTTCCGGATTTCTTTGGGAGTTTTGGCCTTGAGGAAACGCATTTCGCGGCGCTGGGCGTCGTCTCGCGCTCTTCTGATGAGCATGTCTTCTCCTCTGGGGACTGCAGCGCTCAGGAAGCGACAGCAGGGACTGGCTTCAGGGCCGGGGTCCTCTTCCTTCATTTGGTAGTCTGTGTGCCAGGCCTGGATGGCTTCGGTGGGAATTTGGGTGATTCGGCTCAGGGCCTCGGCGTTGCCGTATTGGTCGTAGACTTGCGCTATTTCCGTGGTCAGGGCGGGAGGGAGGTTACCGAACTGCGTCTGGCCATCAAACTGGTAGGGAATCAAAGCGGAGCAAATGGACTGCAGGCTGTAGTGGAGTGCAGTGAGGTCGTCGGGAGTCGCAGTCGGGAAGGAGGAAAGGTTTGGGTCCATTGGTTTATCTCTGGCAGGGATAGGGCTCAGAGAGCGGGATTCATATAGATATGTGGCGGGAGCAAGAGAGAGGTAGTGGTAGGTCCAGACCCTGACATACTTGGAGCCGCTGCAAGACTGGGACTAGAGGGGGAAATGCCTCCCGCATGCCCAGCTCCTCTCAGTCCTTCGTCTGCGCCGCCTTGATGGGAGAGCAGAGCTGCTTAGACTGTGAGTGGTGTGAAGGGCGGCTCACACGGAACTCTTCTGAAAATGAGCGCATTTCACCACTGCAATTGGCCATTTCCATACCAGTCCGAGGAACCCATCTATCTGCCTAAGGCTGCTTAGACCTAAGCTGGGCGTCTAAACTTCTTCTCGAAGCCGGCATAGCAGGTCAAATACTCTGTGTCCAGCTTGTCCCGAGCCAAGGCATGCGGGGCGACCTTGAGCAAGTAGGTGGTTTCGAACATAAACGCCAAGTCATTGTCACTGTAACGCACAGGCTTCAGCTCAGCTATAGAAGCCTGCTCGAAGGCGGTCTTTTCGGGACCGTGGGCAGTCATGGTGACGTGCAGGGAGGCGCCCCCGGGCACGAACCCGCCTGGCTTTGCGTCGTAGGTGCCTGCGATGTTGCCCATGAACTCACTCATGGTGTTTCGGTGGTAGTACGGAGGTCTGAAGGTGTGCTCGCCCACCATCCAGCGTGGTGGGAAGATAGCGAAATCCAAGGCCGCTACCCCCGCTTCTGTGGTGGCACTAGTCAGCACTGTGAAGATGGAAGGGTCAGGGTGGTCGTACGACACCGTGTTCATGACGTTAAACTGCCGCAGGTCATACTTATATGGGTAGTAGTTGCCATGCCAGGCCACGACGTCGAAGACACTGTAGGGCAGAGAGTAGCTAAAGAGCTGGCCACAGTACTTGGCGATCACAGTGAAAGGGCCTTCGTAGTCTTCGTACCAGGCTACAGGCGCTTTAAAGTCTCGAGGGTTGGCCAGTCCATTGGCTCCTATTGGGCCCAAGTCGGGGATTTTGAAGTGTCCTGAGAAGACTTCCGCAATGTATCCCCTGCACTGGCCATCCACCTTCACTGCGAACTTAATTCCCCTGGGAACCACCACAATTTCCTTGGACTCTACTCTCAGTCTGCCCATTTCCGTCTCCAAGTGCAGCGTCCCCTGCTGCGGCACAATCAGCAGATCTCCATCCGCACTGTAAAACGCAGAGTGGGTCATGGAAGTATTGCAGACGTACGTATACATGCCTATTCCAGTCTTCACACTAGGGTCTCCAGCACCACATATAGTCGAAATACCAGAGACAAAGTCCACAGCGTGGTCTGCTGAGGGCAACTCCGGGGCTTTCCACCTCAACTGGGTTGGCACAAGTTCGAAGTCACCGAAGTTGTTGAGGTAGTGGCCGTTGTCGTGCTTTTGGTACTCAGTTTGCTCGGCTGCGCTGGGACGCAGCTTGTACAGCCAGGATCTTTGGAGTCCGGAGCGAGGGACTGTGAAAGCAGTTCCGCTGAGCTGTTCCGCGTACAAGTCGTACGGACATCTCTGCGGGGAGTTCTGTCCTTGCGGCAGGGCGCCAGGGACCGCCTCTGTTGCGAAGTGGTTGCCGAAGCCGTCCAAGTAAGTGAGGTCGCCCATTTACTTTTGCTAGCGAAGAGTATGTGGCTGATTTGAAGTCAGAGATACAGACTTGGGACAAAGGGGAAAAGAGACTCCGAAGTAGTGGAAATACAGTGAGTAGTAGAAGACGAGGAGAAAGCAGGAAAAGAGGTACGAGAGAGCTGATCAAAAGTTGGTCCTAGGACTCCCAAGCAACATAACCCCTCTCCACAGGCCAGTTCCTGCCCCATTCCGCCTGATGCTATCAGATCCATTCAGTATGGAAGCTAACTGCATTGTCATACCTGCCAAACGAACAGCCGACGGAAGCAAGATAACACGCTCCGAGAACAGCCAGCCCAACTGCAAGCTGCTCAAAGCCTACGAAGACCTGCAGCGCCTCTATTTGGCTGAGGGAGTGTCTCAGCAGAATCAAGTGTTGGTGAGGAAGATAGCGGGAGTGGAGCCTGTGGTGACGGTACTGCGGGGGGTGGAGTTGGTCCCGGTTTTGACGAGAATTGCAGCCAGTTTGATGCTCAATGAGTTGGAAATTGTGGGATGGAGCATATACTTGGCCCGCCTACTGCGTCCCAGCCACAGCGCCCAGCCCGACTCTATCCTCACCTACACTGCAGTAGCAGCCAAGTACTACTTCGACGACAGCATAGTTCTCATCCAGGCCTACCTGGAAAAGTCCATCCCCAACTTCACCAAGAGCTACAACGACTGGTTCCGCAGCCACTCTCAAATCCTGCACATTTCCCCCAAGGAACTGAACGATAGATTCAAGCAGCTCAGTGAGGTGGAACTCAACATCGCTCCCAAGGAGTTGCTGGACTACAATGCCTTGGTGGAGGACATTTTGCAAAGTACTCCGGTGCATACGGTTCCTGACCCTCCGCAGACGTTCCCTATCGTTCCGGTTCCTATCAAAATCGACCCTTTGGAAATAGTCAGACCCAGGCCGATAGGGGTTTCTGAAGCGGGAGATGAGCCTCAAACGCCTGAGTTCACCTTTGGTTGGTCGGTGGGACTGAGTATGGAGAAGTTGGGCTCGCTCACTGATCTCTGGCCTGAGCAGTACTCTGCTAAGAAGCGTCGCATGGATGACACTTACCGTCTCCCGTAGCGTAACAGGTTTAGAATGGACAATTCTCAGCCTCGATATACTTTTAATGAAGCTTGTGCGTGGCGACTCCTCCTTCCTAACCACCCGTCCCCACTTGCCCGAGGACGACTTCGACTCCACAGACCTGAAACAGCACAAAGCCAAACTCACCCAAGAACTCGACTGCGAGTACCTCAGTCTGCACAGCCAACTCACCAGTCCCACCAACAAGTCCACTGAACTCACTCTCACTCGCAAGCTCAACCAGCTCCGGGAAAGGATCAGTGGGAAGACTGTGGAACTGCAGAAGTTGAAAGGGATGTATTTGGCAGGGACGGACTATGCGCACTCGGATGTGTCCCTGTCGACGGACTTTTCTATACTGATTCCATCACTGGAGCGGTCTGTCGCCTCCGCCCTTCACTCCCTCTTCATAGAAGACTCTAACACCGAAGTCCTCCTCAACATGCAAAATCGCATAAGAGCCGGACAACTAATCATGAAGGACCGATTCCTCTACTATGAGTTCGCACTCAGCAAGTTGAGAAGGAGACACCGAACTGCCTTGGAGTCGAAGCGGATTGCAGGGCTGTGCGAAGGCTTGAGCAAGCTTGAAAAGGGAGTGGTGGCCGCTCAAAGGAAGGCGTCTGCTGGGGAGTTCTGCAGTGGGATGGAGGGAAATCGGGAGCATAGGGAAAGACTGGAGAGGGAGAGAGGGAAAAGCTTGGATCGGATGGCGGGGGACAGGAAAAAGCGGGTGGTTAGAAGTGAGGAAAGGGAAAGGCTGTTACAGACTTTAAAGCAAAATCTACACACCCACACAGTCTCCCAGTCCCTCCTGACCCACAAAAGTGCCCAGCTGGCCCTATGGCTCAATAAGCTTCGCGTCATCCAGTCGCTCCTGAGCGCTCAGGACATCACTATTACTCTCACGCCGGCACTGGGCGTGAGGGATGTGCACAGCATTGTGGAGGGGTATTTTCGACTGATGCGGACGGAAACCAGTCTAACGACGCAATATCAGGATTTATCTGCCCAAAGTGAGGAGAAGCAGGCTGAATGCCAGCGTCTCCGGTCCGAAGTCGAGACGTACAAGACTCTCTACGAACTCAAAGGAGACGCAAAGCTGGGTCTGCGCGGAGACCTAGAATCCGCCATTTCCGCTGAAGTCGAAAAGGCCAGTCGAGGTCCGCCCGCAGAGCAGAAAGACAGGGTCCTCTTAGAGGTGTACAGCAAGCTGTCAGACCTGGCCAAACGCTCAATGCAGCGGCTTTCCTTTATTCACGAAAGGACGTTGTCGTCTCCTACTGGTCTATTCCGCTTCACTCAGTCCTTGCTTACCTACCTGCGGAAAAACCCGACTCTGGCCAAGGACACTGTTACTCCGGTTTCTAGACGAAGCAAGATCCTTTCCGCCTCCTTTTCCCTCCCCAAGCCTCAAACCTCCCCGGCCGAGGAACCCCCCAGTCCCTCTGGACCACTGATAGTGGGCATGCCCCTGCCTAGGACTGAGACAAGACTCACACTGCAGGCTGCGCACATTCCCCACTTCGACCTGTACTTGTCCCTCTATAAAGACATTGAAATCGCCAACTATTTTACAGATATTGAGGGTGTGAGGACTGTGCTGAAGGACAGGGACTATAGAGGAGACGGGAAGGAACTCTTTCGGGTGCTGGTGGAGAAGGCGTATGAAGGGTTTGGGAAGCAGTTGAAAGAGGTGAGTGAGGCCAATAGGAGACTAGTGGTGGAGGTGAAAGGGGCAATGGAGGGCATGAGGGCGGAAGTAGTGGACTTTTACCAGAAAAGGAATCCTGATGGAGGCAGGACCTTCAGTATCAACTTCTCCAAGCAGCTGGAAGCTTCTGACAACTACGACATCCACACCATCCAGAAACTCAGCAAAGTCATGGACATCCGGACCACAGGTCTGTTCCAGCAGTACACCGACCCCGAAACACCCCTCTGCGACTCCCTGCCAAAGCTTGCGAAACCAGATAAAGCGAGGGAAGGCAGTGAGGAGAGAGGGAAAGGACAGGGAAAAGACGAGGAATGGGCTGAAAAGCGGTATTTGTCGCGTGCAGCTTTACTCTCTCCCAAGGGAGTTTCTGCCTCTTTAGCCAAGTTCCCCACCTCTCCCAAGCGGCCTGCAGTCCGCCACTACTCCCGAGAGTGCTCTCCTGAGGCCAACCGCTGGTTCGAACTTCTGCACAGTGTCAAGCACTCAGACTTGCAGATTAGGCAGATGAAGGCGAAAGAGACCCTGGTGCTGAGTTCATTGCCGCCAAAGCTGTTTCTGATCCCTGCGTGGAGGAAGGGACAGGGGTGGAGTGTGGGGAGACGGGGGAAGGTCAAGTCGGAGACTGTGTCGCCGAGCACTTCGGACTATAATATATCGATTCATGGGTAGTGGGTTTGAATTCGGGTAACGGTAAAGATGTATAAGCAGTACCAGTCTTACCTGCAAGAAGCCACTTCTACGCCCACTGACCCCACTCGGTCCCCTCTGCATCCCTCCACTTCCATCCCTCCCCGTGTCCTCGACACCATCATATTCAACGCAGACGACCCTGTCCCTTCCCACTACAATAGCCAACGAGCAGGTCCCCTCAAGCCTGCAGAGACCAGTCCAGTGGCCAGGTCTATCCACCTCCGCAGACAGGGCAGTGACTCTGAGACTGAGGAAGACAGTGGGTATGAGCGAGTGACGGAGCCTAGGTATTTGAATGAAGACACACCACTGGTGCAGTTGAGAGCGGTGAGACTGGATAGGGAGGACACGACTAGGAGGAAGAAGGAGAAGTCCACTGCTTCGATCCTGCGAGCTGACTCCACTAAGTCCACTCCCAAGCCCAAGTCTGCCTCGAAGAAAGAGACCTTCATCTCTCGTCTGCGCAAGGCCTCCACAGACAAGTACACAGACATGTCAGTGGCCGGCAAGTCCAAGCCCCGGCACTCCGCCCGCAAGTCCCACCGCAGGAGTGAGAGTGGCAACCGAAGACTAGTGGAGGTGGAAAAGCTGATAGCAGTGGTGGCTGTGCACACTCGCAAGTGTAACAGTCTGAGACGTGACCTGACAGACGCGGGAGTGGCCCACTTGCTTCCCCCTAGTTTAAAAGCGCTACATTGATATGCGCACCGCCACAGCTGCAGGACAGTCTCGTCCCGAGCAGGCCATGCTGGAGAAATTCACACAGAGAGGATTCGAGAAGCTGTCGCTGGAGGAACTGGCCCTGACCCAGGTGTCTGCAGCATGGAGGGAGGAGTTTGAGAGGGCCACAGGGGAGAACTGGGATGTGTACCAAAGCAAGGCAGCGGAGCGCTTGAAGCGAGCCAACTTCGACATGAAGTGGCTGACGAAGCGCACTGATAACGAGCACACACCCTTGCTAACGGCCGTTATCAGAGGAGACGTTTCCCGGGTCAATGAGTATATGCGACTGAATGATTTGCGAACGTGTCTGGAAGCAGTGGACGATACACGCAAGACCTGTCTCCACCTCGCAGCCAAAGAAGGCCACGTGGAGCTAGTGACCTTCTTCCTTTCCAAAGGCTGGCCTGTGGACGTGAAGGACCGACTGGACAACACACCCCTGCACCTGGCCTGCTACCGAGGCCACGCCTCTGTAGTGCAGGTTCTCCTGCGAAAAGGTGCAAACTCCTTGCTAGGGGACACAGCGGGTAGGAAGGCAATTCACTATGCTTGCAGTGCACTAACGCCTGAGGCTCTACTGGCTTTGATTTCCTATAACCGAGACGTTCTTACCTGCGTAGACAATACAGGCCGTGGAGCTACTCACTACCTTATCCACAACACTAGTCCGAACTGCAGTGGACTACTACGAGCCTTGCTGGGTGCAGGCGGCAATGTGGACCAGAGAGACAGTGAAGGCAGGACTGCCCTGCACTACGCTTGCGAGGCAGGCCGGGGGAAGTGGGTGGGGCTGCTACTGCGAAACGGCGCAGGGCTGAATGTGAGAGACAATACAGGGAAGTCTCCAGTGGACCTAGCGAAAAGCGACCAAGTCCACCAGCTGGTTTCCTCCTATATCCACCCGCCTGCACCCTCCGTTCCCAGTCCCCAGACCCGCAGTATCACTCCTCCCCAGCCTTCCAGACCTACAGGTGTATCTCGCCAGCGTCTTTCCCGCCGTGACCTGCTCTACTCCCTGCTGCGCAGAATACAGGAAGCGGGTGTCAGTGGCAAACAGCACGTGAAGAACCCGGTCCTCTTCACTGGAGCGTGGGTGGAGGGGATCTCCACTCCACAAGGACTGCTGAATGAGCTGTCCACCTTGTCTGCTGCGGAAACGGCGTTGAGAGTGTTCAACGTATTGTTTCCTTATAGTAAGGAAATGCCGGTGGATGAGGGGGATGAGGGGGGCGCGATGGGCTTTTATGGGGAAATTTGGTCCTCTTCTCCCGAGGTTATTACGATTGACCCCGAAGACCCAGTTCCCTCTGTAGCTCCCGCCGAGGAGAGAGGCAGCAGTGCAGTCAAGGAGCTGCAGGAGCGCGTAGCAGAGCTGGAGAAAGACGGGTTCCGCCTGAGGAAAGAACTAGGCCTGGCGGAAAAGAAGGCGAGAGACCTGGAGAAGATGGTGCCGCTGGGCGAGCAAGTGAAGGCTATGGAGGGAGAGCGCGACCAGGCCTTCCTCATCAAGGAAAAGCTGCAGCGGGAAGTGATAGTGCTCCGCCAACAGCTGGAAAGCCTCAAAGTCTCCCTGTCTGCAGCTGAATCTCAGCTAAAAGCCGCTCCTAGTCCTGATCAACTTCGCTCTTTGCAGCAAGACCTGGCTGAGAAGGAAGCCAGGGATAAGGCTTTGAGGGTGAAAGCGGGCATACTGTTCCTGAAGTCGCTGGACCAAAGGGGAGATGAGAAGCCTGCGAAAGGGGAAGCGCAGATACAGGACGGACAGGTAATCGCGAGGCTGACAGAGGCAATGGCCGGCTCGAAGCAAGACCTGGAGGAGTTGCTTTCCAGTGTAGACACTAATGCAGACGGACGGATAACCAAGTCGGAACTGACCAAAGCTATGGACAAGTTGGAACTGACGCCTCAAGACATACTAGCCTTGCTGCGTATGGCAGGGTTCAGGCCGGGTGTGAACGCTGTGGGAGTGGCGGGAGTGGTGAGAGTAGTGCAGGGTTGGGAAAGCAAGAAAGGGGAAATGGTGGCTCGACTCTTCACTCGACTCAAAGGGAAGTTCCAAGGCAGGCCACTGGAGGACATGTTCAAGGCCTTGGACATCAACGGGGATGGCACTATCTCCTTCGCAGAGTTCGGGGAGGCAGTCAATATGCTGAAGCTGGACTTCAGCAGGGAAGACCGACATGCAGTGTTCGCGATATTGGACCAGGACCACACAGGGACCATTTCTCTCGATGATATGAAGGCTGAAATCGCCAAAGCCCAAGACGCTCCCCCGACTCCTCTCCCCGAAGAGCCCACTTCCGACCCAGAGCCCTCTAGTCCGGCCCAGCCCACCTCCAAGTCCCCCACTCCCCTCAAACAGTCCACTCTCAAGCCAAAAACCACCACCGCTATGCAGGGCACTGGGAAGGTGAAGGGCAGACTGTATATCCAGCTAGTGAAGGGCAAGAACCTAGGCCAGGGCAAGCTGTACGCAGTCGCGAAGCTGCCAGGGGCTGAAGGCGAGCTGCGGACCGGCCTACTGGAAGGGCCTTTGCCTGCCTGGAAGGCGAAGGGGAGGTTTAAAGTGGAAGGGGAGGTAGGGGAAACGGTGCTGGTGGAGGTCTGCAATGTCAATATTACGCTCAGTTCCTGTGAGATTCCTTGGCGGACAGCACTTTCCAAGCCGCAGAGCTGGGCGATCAATAGTGAGTTTCCAGTGAAGGACAAAACTGGCAAGGAAAGGGGAGTTGTCACAGTGCAGATGAAGTGGGCGCCCATAGACAACTGGAAGCTGCAAGTCTATGGGCGTCTGGTGATCCAGCCCACGTTAGTAAAGGGCGGGAAGAACGTAATGGTGGTACTAGGAGTCCACAACGCCTCTAGCCGCACATCCAAACCCGGTCCTCCCTGGTCTGAACCCCTGACTCTCTCCCCATTGACTCTCTCCGTGCCTCTTCCTGCACTATCCGTGCAGCTGCTGGACTTCGCCACACAGCGGGAAATCGCCTCTTCGGCCTGCAGTCTGGAGCCAGTGCTTTTCTCCACTAAGCCAGAAGGACAGGAAGTCACTGTGGACCTGGGCGCTGGAGTGACTGTAGGTCTGAAAATCGCTTGGAAGGCTATGAGTGACGAGGAGCTTTTAAGGCACAAATACGCTACTAAGATTCAAGCCATATGGCGGGGCCATAAGGTCCGGACTTCCCTGCCCAAGTCCTCCCCCCCTCGCGTTCTCCTTTCCCGCCAAGGCATTTCCTCGAATGGGAAGTTCTACCTGCTGGATGTGTACCAAGCCGAGATGGAAGACGACCAGCCCGTAGCAGAGCTGCACCCTGCCTCAGACCCGCGCCAGCCTCTGTATACAGTTCTAGACACGAAGGAAGTGAGTGGTCCTGAGGGAGTTGGAGTGTCAGTGGGTGGGAAGATAGTGTCGACTGTGCGAACAAGCAAGCCAGAGCCCTCCCAAACTCCTGCAATTGCTAAGAAAGGGGACCCGTCGGCTCCCAAACTGGCTCCCAAACTGGGAAGTGCTGAGGAGCTGCTGAGGCAGGGCTGCGCCACTAAGATCCAAGCCATGTGGAGAGGCCACCAGGTGCGTGACTCCCTGCCCAAGTCCTCCCCTCGCACACTCCTCTCTCGCAAAGGCGTTTCCTCAAACGGCCAATATTACCTGTTGGATGTGTACCAAGCTGAGAAGGCTGCTGGACCCATAGCAGAACTGCACCCAGCTTCCGACCCTCGCCAGCCTATATACACAGTCCTGGACTCTAAGGAAGTCGATAACCCTGAAAATGTGGAAGTATCAGCGAGTGGAAAGATCGTGGGCGCTACTATTTCTAGTCTGCCAGAAAAGGCCAAAACTGCTGCTCTCGATAGTGCTCCTCCTCTTCCTATCGGGACTGGAGGAGACTTGGGAATTCGGGTAGTGGAGGCCAAGGGAGTGAAGGGAGTGATGCTGAAGTGTGTGGTAGGGAAGGCGTTTGGGTACTCGCTGGAGGGGCCTCCCTGGAGCAGGCCTGTAGCAGTGATGGGAGTGAAAGGGGAAAGTCGGGTGGAAATCGGAGTGGTGGACGTAGGGACGAGAAAGGAAGTCGGGAAAGGAGTGGGAGACTTTGGACTATGCCTTTCCTCCTCAAACACCTGGTCCGCCCCAGTCTCCCTCCCTCTCTCCCCCTCCGGCTCCCTCAGTCTCCAGTACCAGTGGCAGCCCTACCCCGAGTCCAACTCCTCAGAGCAGGCAGCCGCTGCCAAGGTGCAAGCCCTCTGGAAGGGCAAGCAGTCCCGAGAAGAAACTCAAATCACGAAGAAGAAAGCCAGGGAAGTGGTGGAAAGACGCGGAATTCAGTCGGTAGAAGGAAAGTACTACCTGATTTCCATTTTGAAAGACTCGGAAGGAGGGCATGTGGCAGAATTGCACCCTATTGCAGACCCTTCAATGCCTCTATATACAGTTCTGGACTCTCAGCCTTACGACCCTGCTACCAGTATGGAGGAAATCACTGTTAGCCAGGGGAAATTGAGAATTGGGCCGCAGGGAGCGACTCCGAAAGCACAAAGTGAAGGTGAAAAAGGGGATTTAGGCATCAAAGTGACCTCCGCGAAAGGACTCGAAAACGTAATGCTGAAAATAACCTCCGGACCTGCCTTCGTCCACTCCCTAGCAGGACCCCCCTGGCCCCGCCCTTTGCTGCTCTCTGGCGTACAGCTCCAAAGCAATCAAGTCGCTTTCAACCTCACTCTAGTGGAAATCCCCACCCGAAGCGACCTCTTCACCCAGGCAATCCAAGCGCCTGTAGGACAGACAGGGAGCTGGACAGAGCCTGTAGTTATCAGACTGAAGGGAAGTGCATTGGAAGTGCAGTACCAGTGGATAGCCTATGCTCCAACTAGTGCGAAGGAGGAAGCCGCGGCTGTGAAGGTGCAGAGTGTGTGGCGGGGACAGACAGTGCGCACTCAGGCCGCTGCCACTCGTCCTCACAGGGAAGTGCTCAGTCGCACTGGACTCCAAGGACCAGAGGGTCGCTTCTACCTGGCCAGCTTCTACAAGGAGGAAGGCGGACTGGGAGTCGGCCTCAACAGAGTGGAAGAGCCTGGCAAGGCCATGTATGAAGAGCTGGACTACGTGCAGGTGCAAGGGGAGGTGGAGGACGTGAAGGAGAGGCTGCAGGTCACTGGCGAAGGGAAAATTATAGTAAAATAGTCGCTTTTACACCTTTACAGACTTAAATTCCTCAAATAAACGAGAAATGCAGGCATTTTAGCAGGGAAATTGGCATTTTTTGCCTTAAAACCGCTCTTTCTCGGCTTGTCACCTGGCTCTAAGAGTCCAAAGGCCTCATTTTAAGCCAAATCGAGCTTATTTCACTCATTAATGATAAAGGGCGCGAGCAATTACCTACGAAAAAGCCTAAATCGCAATATATTTCCACTTTACATGTAAAATCAGCTGATAAATCGCCTGAATAACTGTATTTAGTCGCAAACCAGGCACCTTAGAGCTTTTTTCAGGCTAAAATCCATAATTTCGCGAATTCTTAGCGATACTTATTCGCTTTATCCAGCAATTTCCCCAAATGTTGAATTTTCTCCTTTCCAAGCCCTTCCTTTCTCTTTTGCAGCTGCAAAGCAGTCCTTTCTGCCTCACTTACCGCAGGCAAAGGTCTGAATCTGGCAATCTACAGTTAGGGCTGAGCGTATGTCAGTGGGTTCGCTAGGAGGCAGGCATTCATCTACACGTCTATGAGCCTCTCCATATATCAGCGGCTACCCTAAGTCTACAGCTTTTCTCCCTTCCCAGTTCTCTGCCCTGCCTCCCCTCGCGTTCCAGAATGTATGGTCCGTAATAAATAAGGATGACCGCTCCCAAGAAGGCAGCTCCTTCCAGCTTGAGCAACTTCCTGATCGGCGGTGCTTCAGGCATGGTCGCGACCTCTGTTATTCTGCCTATGGACTACATAAAGGTCCATATGCAGGTCGCAAGGGAGGGAAAAACCACGGGAGGAATTTCGCCCTTTACCTTCGCCAAGGAAACGCTGAAACAGAAGGGGTGGAAGACCTTCTACACCGGCCTGGACTCAGCCCTGATGCGGCAAATCATGTACGCATCCGTGCGTCTGGGGCTCTACAAGTCACTGTGCGACTGGGACAAGGAGAAGACTGGCAGCTCCGCCCTTCCCTTCTGGAAGAAGATCTCGTACTCGCTTATATCCGGCACTGTGGGGTCGATAGTGGGCAACCCGGCCGATTTGGCACTGATCCGACTGCAGACGGACTTGACTCTCCCAGCAGCCCAGAGACGCCATTACAAGCACTTCTTCGACGCAGTGATCCGCATCCCCCGTGAAGAAGGCGTAATGGCCTACTGGCGCGGCTGTCTGCCCACCGTAGTCCGCGCCTCCGCCATGAACATCGGCATGTTGGCGCCCTACGACCAGGCCAAGGAAATGCTGGACCACTCTCTCGGCTTCAGCAGTATGAACCGCATCTATGCCTCCCTTGTTGCTGCGCTGTGTGCGTGTCTGGCTTCGCTGCCGTTCGATAACATCAAGACCAAGTACCAGCGCATGGCGAAGAACCCGGATGGGACGATGCCGTACACTGGGTTCATGGACTGCTGCACGAAGTCCTTCCAGCGGGAGGGGCTGGCGGGCTTCTATGTGGGGCTGGGGGTGTACATCTTCAGAGTGGGCCCACACGCTATCATCACTCTGCTGACGCAGGACTTGCTTCATCATTACTTCGATTAATTCACTAGGGTAAGTTAGGCTTCTAATCGTGTTCCTGCCACTTCCAGACTTGAAGCGCAGTTGAGCTGTTTAGTATTGTTATTGGTCTCTCATAGGAAGGGGATTACCAGTCTAGCATATAGAAGTCTTGGAAAGTCCTAATTCTATATATATCCAGAAACCCCTTTCTACAGCCTTTTCTAGCTGCACTAATTGAAATATCCTTAGTAGTCCGAGAAGTGTTTTCGTCCGCAGGTTTCTCTCAGTTCTTTTGGATTCCCCTGTTAATTTCATTTCCTTGGCTACTCCGCTCTTTCTCCGTTCCCTCTCAAACAGCTCCGAAAACCTTCAAATTTGTAACTTTGAGTGAGAAGACTGCTAGGAGGATTTCAGGACTCAGCAGGAACATAGAGAAAGTCCATTAGTAATGTCACGGTCCAGGTCTCATAGTCCTGAGCCAGCTACCAACACAGGTACAGACTCCGCAGGGACCAATCTGTACATCGCCAACCTGTCCTACAGCACTACAGACCAGGAACTGCAAGAGTTCTTCTCTGAGCATGGCAAGGTGGCAGCCTGCAGGGTCATCCGGGACCCCACTGATAACACTTCGAGAGGGTTCGGCTTCGTGACTTTCGAGAACTCTGCAGATGCGGAGAAGGTCCTGCAGACTATGACATCCTGTGAGCTAGGAGGACGTTCTATCCGAATAGAAGCGGCGAGACGGGGACGGCCCTATGCCCCTACGCCAGGCAGGTACCTAGGACCTTCCCAACGCAAGGCTCGTGATGACTCGGGGGGGAGACGCAGGAGTCGGTCTCCTCGGAGACGGGTCTCGAGGTCGGACTCAGCTTCGCGACACCGCAGAAGTCCGCGGCGTTTCCGCAGTCCCAGGAGAAGCCCCTTACGTGGGAGGGACAGCAGTCCTAGGAGATAGCTAATGAGCGCTTTCGCAAGGCAGCGGGCCATTTTGGCCTGGGACGGACATATTAATTGAATGGCAGCGAGGCCCGTGATTACCGTCTACGACGCCAACAATGCCAGCGAGATGCTGGACACTGTGCCGCTCCCTGCAGTGTTCACGGCGCCTATTCGCCTTGACATCGTTCAATTCGTTCACACCAACCTGGCGAAGAACCACCGCCAGCCGTACGCCGTGAAGGAGTGGGCAGGACACCAGACCTCTGCTGAAAGTTGGGGCACAGGGCGCGCGGTAGCCCGTATTCCCCGTGTGGGCGGCAGCGGTACCTCCCGTTGTGCTCAGGGCGCCTTCGGCAACATGTGCCGCAAGGGTCGGATGTTCGCCCCGACCAAGATCTGGCGCCGCTGGCACCGGAGAGTCAACCTCAAGATGAAGCGACATGCGGTTGCTGCGGCCCTCGCTGCCTCCTCAGTACCTGCCTTGGTAATGGCCCGTGGACATCGCATTGACAACGTCCCTGAAGTACCGCTGGTGCTGGCCAAGCTGGAGAAGGTGGAGCGCACCAAGGACTTTGTGGAGATCCTCAAGCGCTTCGGAGCTTTCGACGACGTGGAAAGAGTTGCTGAAACCAAGGCGCTCCGCGCTGGACACGGCAAGGTCCGTAATCGTCGCTATCGCATCCGCCGTGGCCCTCTGGTGATCTACGAAGAGGTGAACGCCCCCGTGACTCGAGCATGCCGCAACCTGCCAGGCGTGGACTTCGTGAGTGTGCACAAACTCAACATCCTGCAGCTCGCCCCAGGCGGCACTTTGGGCCGGTTCGTCATTTGGTCGCAAGAGGCGTTCAAGGCTCTGAACGGCATTTTCGGCACATACACGGAGAGAGGAGTGGAGAAGAAGGGATATCAACTGGCCCGGCCTCAACTCATGCAGCCAGATATCTCCTCCCTGCTCCAATCTGACGCGATCCAAGCCGCTCTGAGACCGATGAAGAAAAACACCCGCATTGGCAAGGGCGACCGCAAGAACCCCCTGCGCAACCGCGGCTTCAGAGCCAGACTCAACCCCCTGGCCAAGCTGCGCAAGCGGATGGACGTGCTCAGCACCAAGGAGCATAAGGCCTAATAGATATGGACTTGGGCAGGGCAGCTTTGGAAAGGCAGGAATTTGGCTGGATTGCAGTAGGGTGGAAGGGAATAGACTGGTTTTATGCTGAAATTGCCTTTTGCTAGTATGAAGCTGGAAGTATTAGTCTTCCCTATACTGTGCGCACGTATTCTATGGCTAAAAAGTGGCAATGTGGCTATTTGGCTGAGTCCCCTGATGTACATTAGTTCAATCTTAGTCTAATAGACAGGGAATCATCCATCTATTAGTCCAGTGAAGCAGGCAAAGGCTGGATTCAGCTTAGGAATGGCGCTGAAGCCTGCCGAATGGTTCCGAAAGCCTCTCTTCCGACCTCAAAGACAGAGAAAACAGACCAAGAAAAGCAAATTCATCCAAATTCTCGACTTATTCCCTATATTATCCATCCAAAAGCCGGGATTTCGATAGAAACCCAACTTCTCGCATCCTTCTAAGTGGTCAAAACGCAGGTAAAAAGCTATAGATTAGGGAGAAAAATAGTCATTTCTGAGTGCAAGGATGCACTTAGCAGTGGCAAAGCCCCTGGGGGGGTTTATCTAGGGCGCCACAAAGGGCGGGACCGGGTGTGCCGAGGGGCGGAACGAGTGGCAGATAATAAAATGGAAGCAGTGACTCCGGCTCAGATCGAGGGAGTCATCGCAATGCTCCGCGCTATTCTCGCCCCTGACAACACCGCTAGAAAGCAGCAAGAGGCCGAGCTGCTGGCCCTACGTATGCAGCACCCCAATGAACTCGTGCTCTGTCTCCTTGCCGCCCTGCGCCAAGTTCCCGACGTCGGCGTCCGCACCCTCGCCGCAGTACTGCTGCGCCAAATGGTGACCGCCCTGCAAGCCTCCTCCCCAGCCCTCTGGAGCCAGCTGAACCCTGCAGTGAAGACAGCTGTGAAGGCCACTGTGCTGGATGCAGTCCGAGCCGAGCCAGAGAAAGGGGTGCGGAAGAGAGTGGGGGATTTGGTGGGAGAGCTGGGAGCCACAGTACTGACGGATGAGTCTGAGGCCTGGCCGGAACTGCTTCCATTCCTGTTTCAGCTCGTAGCGGGCGGCGACCCTGCGTTGGTTGCCGGCTCCCTGCACATCTTTGCTGGTCTTTTCACCTTCGTGCATGAGTCTATGATGCAGCAGAAGGCGCAGATCTTCCAGATTTTCGCGGGCGCCTTGGCTTTGCCCAATGTGGAGGTCAAGGTCTATGCGACTGAGGCGCTCGCTGCCTTCCTGTCAGTGGTGGACATGAAGGAAGTGCTGGAGTTCAAGGAGCTGACCAAGCCTGCGCTGCTGGCCGCCTACTCCGTCATCGAACAAAGCGAACTCGACGGCAAGGAAGTGATGGAAAACCTCGTGACCATCGCAGAGACCGAAGCCAAGTTCTTCTACGACTCCTTCGAGATCGCAGTGGAGTTCATGGAAAGAGTGTTTGCCCTCAATGTGGACTTCGGGCTGAAGAGCTTGGCACTGCAGATGATTACCTGTGTGGCGGAAAGGAAACACAAACTGATGTCTGGGAATCAGGCCCTATGTCAGCGCGTCCTGGACAAAATCTTCCGTCTCATGCTGAGCGTAGACAAGGAAGTGGACTCGACCTGGCTCCGCCCACCGGAGGGGTATAAGGAGAGAGATGACGAAGATGAGGACGAGGACGAAATCGAAATCGACTATGCGAAAATCGGGAGAAAAGTCATCCAACGTCTACTCGAATCTATCGGCGACACCTACCTCCTCCCTCTCGTCATCGCCGCAATCCAAACCCTCCTCCAAGACTCCTCCGACTGGCGCAACAAATACGCCGCACTCATGACAACCTCCCAACTCGGCCAGTTCATTGGAGAGCCTGACAAAATCGCAGGGCTGATCCCCATCCTAACAACACACTGCGGAGCTGATATGCCTCCCAAGATCAGATACGCAGTGTTTCACTGTATTGAGCACTTGAGTGAGGATTTGGAGGATGAGTTTAAGGAGCCGCATCATGTGGTGCTTGCCACTATGATGCAGCAGGGCTTGTCGGACCCGGTGCCGAGAGTGGTGGCGCAGGCTGTGCGCGCGGTTGGGGAGTTTTTCACTAACTGCAGCCAGCAGATCGCTCACACCTACTCCGCTACCTTCCTCCCCCTCCTGAGTGCCCTGGTCGCGCCTTCCATCCCTTCCCTGGTGATCGAAAACGCCCTGAGTGCCATAGCTGCTATCTCTGATGCAAACAAAGAGCAGTTCGCGGCCCAATATGAGCAAATGGTGCCCTTCTTGATCAGTCTGATCAGGTCCTATACCGCCACAGAGTATAAACAATTAAGAGGAAAGGCGATTGAGTGCTTGACGCTTATGTGTTCTGCGGTCGGAAAAGACGTGTTCGCTCCCAGAGTCACGGAAGTCGTTTCTCTCCTCCGCGAAATCCAAGAAGGCCAACTCGCGCCCAACGACCCTCAGATTTCCTACATCCTCAGCGCCTGGCAGCGTCTCTGCGTCGCTCTCAAATCCGACTTCTCCCACTACCTCCCCCACGTGGTTCCCGGCCTGCTAGCGATGGCGTCGACCACAGCAGCGGGCAGCATCGACTCCAACCCCACCGACACCCTGGACTTGGAGGCTATGATGAAGGATGACAAGAAGGGGAAAGTCAGTGTGTCGACTTCAGACACAGAGGACAAGGTAGTGGCCTTGGAGACGCTACTGACTATAGTGGATTCGATGAAAGCGGCTTATATGCCGTTTGTGGAAACCACTGTGAAGTTGGTGCTTCCGCTGGTGAACTATACGATTAATGAGGATATTCGAGCTGCGGCGGCTGGCATACTGGCAGCTCTGCTGACCACTGTGAGGGAGTCCGAGGACCCGGAAGCGGTGCAGAAGAGCTCTGCGATGGGGAAGGTGTTCCTCAATGTGATTCACCCGGCTCTAGTAACCGAGTTCGAAGCCGACACAATGGTCTCCCAACTGCAAGCCATCAAGAGCATCGTCGAAGTGCCAGGAGTAGTACACATGACCGGCGAAGAAGTGCTGAAGTTAGGACAAGAAATGGTCAAACTGCTCGAAAAGTCCCTTGAAAAGCGGAAAAGAAACCAGGAAATTGACAAGGCAATACCAGCGGATAGCGACGAGGACGAGGCGAACGCTTTCGAGGACGTGCTGAAGTCGGAGGAGGACAGAGTGCACACTAGTATATCGGAGGTGTTTGGAGCGCTGTTCAAGACTCACACAGAACTGTCCATTCCGATAGTCAAGTATTTGTATGAGAACGTCCTGCGCCTATTCGTCGACCCTAAAGCCAGCGAAGAAGACCACAAATTCGGCGTCTACTTGATAGACGACATCATCGAGTTTGTAGGCCCTACACTGGTGCCTGACCAATGGCCAATGCTGTCGGACGCGATATTGAGATACGCAGTTTCGCAGAATGACGCTGTGAGACAAGCGGCCTGCTACGGCCTGGGCATCCTCGCCACTCGCACCGACCCTGCCGTCTTCGCCCAGTGGAGCGACCCCATCCTCAAAGCCCTAGCCGCTGCCATCGCAGTGCCAGTGGGCAAGTCCTCCAAGTCCCACGGCCACGCCCGCGACAACGCCATAGCAGCCATCGGCCGTATCCTCAAACACCAAACAGTCGACACTACCTACTGGCTGCCCTACTGGGCTCAGTTGCTGCCCATTAAGCATGACAAGGTCGAGGCTAGGATGATGCACGAGCAGCTTGCTACTTTTGTCAGTCAGAATTGTCAGCTGTTGCTGCAGCCGGAAGGCGCGTTTCATGCTCTCCTGCCTCACATAGTGAAGGTCTTCGGAGAGATCTTGGACACCAAGGTCATAAGCCAGCCTACGGTGGGCATGGTCAAGGCCTTTTTCCAGCTTTTGAAGTCGTCGAACCTCGCCACACTGCCGGAACTGTGGAACTCGCTGGCGGAAAACCACAGGAAGCGGATTTCGGCTCTTCTAGAGGGCTAATCTAGGTTAGTACAGTTTGAGAGGTCCACCTGGGCCGGTTGATTCAGTGTTGCGGGTTTCGATGGAGTGTCAGTTGGAAAGGGAAGAATTTAGCTTGGGGAAGGAGGGGGAATTTGGTCGAAATCATGAAAAAAGGGCAATTTCGCCCTTACTTAGTTGATTGTTACTACTAATATTGGCAATTTCGAGGATGAACACTGTATATGAGGCAAATAGGACTAATAACGTCTCAGTAACTTAGTGAAATTCCCATTTATCGTAGCTAAATATAAGCCGCTTTCTCCGTTTTACCTCTATAACGACCTAATCTTCTCCACAATCCTCCTCGCACTCAAGCCATACAAGTCCAGCAGCTCCTCCCCCCTGCCCGAATGCGGAACTCCGCTCACTCCCAGGCCCCAAACCCTAATCCCCGCCTCCGATACCGCACTACAGACCGCATCTCGAATCCCCCCCTCAATGCTATGGTCTTCCACAGTCAAAATGAGGCTTTTCGTCTCTTTCGCATTAGCAATTAGACCAGCTGCATCAATGGGCTTGATAGAAAACAGGTCGATAATACGGATGTTGAGGCCGATTTCCTGTAACAGAGTATAGGCTTTCAGGGCTTCTATGAGCGTAACCCCCGCAGATGCGACTGTTATGCAGTCGGAAGCGGACCTCCGGAGTACCTTGCAACTGCCGATTTGGAAGCTGTCCACAGGGGAGTAGAGCAAGGGGGCGGCCGGCCTGCTAGTCCTGATATAGCACAGGCCACTGTGATTAGCAGCAAGTTCCACGGCTCTATAGGTGGAGTAGGCGTCGGAGGGGTACAGGACTACGGAGTGGGGCAGGGCGCGGAGCATGGCGAGGTCTTCGAGGCCCATTTGGCTGCCGCCGTCTTCGCCGATGGAGACGCCGGAGTGAGACCCGATTAACTTCACGTTCCCTAGCGACAACGCTGCCATCCGAATATGGTCAAACGCCCTAGTAAAGAACGCCCCAAAGGTAGACGCAAAGGGAACAAAGCCCCTCTTCGCCACCCCCAGCGCCACTCCCACCATATTCTGCTCCGCTATATAGCACTCAATAAAGCGCTCCGGAAAAGCCTTCAGGAAGGAATGCGACATAGTTGAGTTTCGAGTGTCCCCGTCTAGTGCAATTATATAGGGACTTTGGTGCCCGGCTGCCACTAGAGCCTGGCCGTAGGCTGCTCTGGTGGCTGTTTGCCCGGCAAAGTGGGGAGTTGGAAGTGTGATTGGGGCGAATGTCGGGTGGATGGCGTCTTCAGGACTGGTTGGAGCCTGTGGAATTGCCACTTTAGCAGTGGAAGAAAGCAGCGATTTCAAGTGATTTAGCGTCTTTTCAGTCAGTTCTCCCATAGGCTTCCCATGCCAGTCCTCCCTGTCTTCCACTCCCACCAGTCCCTTGCCCTTCACTGTCTTCGCTAGGATGCACACCGGCTTCCCCTGCACAGTCCTCGCCTCTTCCAGTGCAGATATAATGTGGGCGATGTCATGTCCGTCTATCACTATTGTATGACACCCAAAAGCCCTGGTCCTAGTCTCGTATTCCTCGAGGGTATGGCCAAAGGGAGTGGGGCCGCTTTGGCCTAATCGATTAACATCCACTATCGATATAAGGTTATCCAGGCCATTGATAGATGCGAAGTTGAGTCCTTCCCATACCGACCCTTCCCCACACTCCCCATCCCCCATCAGAACAAACACCTTCCCTGTGCGTCTCTCCAGGTACTTCAGAGAGTAAGCCAGTCCGCAGGCCGCATTGACTCCTTGGCCCAGGGACCCTGTGGCGACGTCCACAAAGGGCAGGCGAGGGGTGGGGTGGCCTTCGAAGTCACTGTGCAGTTTCCTCAGTTGTCCTAATTGCTGCTCTGAGTATAGGCCGTTGAGGGTCCAGGCTGCGTAGAGTGCTGGAGCGGCGTGGCCTTTGCTCAATATGAACTTGTCGTTGGAGGGGTTTTGAGGGTCTTGAGGGTGGTAGTGCAGGCCGGAAGGGTCGAAGAACAGCACGGCTAAGAGCTCTGCTATTGAGGCGCAGGAGCTGGGGTGGCCTGAGCCTGCCGCAGACGTGGAAGAGACGCTGAGCATACGAAGGCGGGTAGCGATGTGGCTGAGACTTGGGAGCGGGTGGGAGAGGGAAATGGCACTGCGCCGGGCGGCAGAGAGCTGCTGTAGCTGGGAGACGAAGCAGCGAAGGGCCATTTTTAGCCTAAGTCCAGAGGAAGGCTAGGAGCAGTGTCTGTGCTCCACTAACCAGCAGCCTATATTTCTCGTCTAAAGTCTTCAGTTCAGTCAAGTTCGAGGCACAGACGTTGTCAGTCTGTGTCCACGCCCACACAGCCATATACTGCGCCCAGTAAGCCGCTTCCTTCGAGTCACTCAATTCCAGCCCATCCCCGCAGTCGTCCCAATACTCCCAGTACAGCGCACTGCTAGGGTCCGGCTGACAGACGCCCTGTCCATCTGTCCGAAGCGCACACAAACAGACAGTGAATGTACCGTCCTCCAGCTCACAATCTGTGTCTTTCGTGCAAAAAAGAACCGACTTTCCGCCTTTGAACGACCTCGAAGTCTGTCTTTGCGGGCAAACCGTCGAAGTCACGTTAGCTGGAGCGCTCCCAGTCGAGCAGGCAAGAGAGTCGCCACCTTGGCCAGAAGCCCACCAGGCCAACACCTCTGTCACAGAGCACTGCAGGCCTGTAGGACAACTCAGTGAGTTCAGCTGATAGCCGTTGGGCTGGCGGGTGGCGCAGATTGGGCCGGTCAAGGGCGCGCAGGTCACTGAGCCGCAGGTGAGACTGGCGGCTGGAACGAGGAGAAAGAGCACCTGGAGCATTATTTGAACACTAGGAAGCCTGCACCGACATAGGAGCGGGACTAGTCCTGACTTTGGAAACTGGATATAAACCCGGAAGGCGAGTTTCTGGGCCTGAAGTGGCCTTTCTGCCTATTAATATGGGACAACTGCCAGTCGGACGTCTTAGACCGGCTCCCGGGCGGCTGTATTTAGATTGATTTTGGCGGGAAATGGACTCCGCAAAGCCGCCTCACGCAGAAGCCTTGCTACAAGAGCTGGAAGACACAGCTATGGTCAGAGTCACGCTGCTGCGCTATTTGCCCCTGCTGAGTGCTGACAACTCACTCATGAGTGCCTATTTGAGACTTGGCTTTTGTCCGGAGACCAGTGATTTCGCGAGATCGCCCGATCGGGAGACTGCGCAGGGCACGATTAGGGAGGAGTATGAGGTCCGCAAGGGCTCAGCCTTCTCCAGTCCCCGCTCCTCCGACCAAGCTCTTCGCCAGTCCTTCCTGCACACTTACTCCGACCTCGGCCTGTCCCCTCTCCACCCTCTGCCTGAGTTCGAGCCAGGGCCTGAGTACTATCTCACTGACCTGTGGGGCTGCTCCACCCCGCCCACTCGTCCAGACCCCACTCGTGTGCCTAGGACAACGAGCACCCGCGCTACTCCTATAGCATGGAACAGCGAGAATAAGGAAGAAAGTGAGGAGGCCGGCCTGGGAGTGCGCGGCCTCAAGCGTCTCGCCTCCCTCGTGAAGTCCGTCCTCAGCGCCCGCCCCGCCATGCTCCACAAAGAAGTAGTCACTCGCATCGTAGAAGAAGTCGCCAAAACCACAGGCCTAATCAAAGACAAGGAAGAAAAAAACATCAAGCGCAGACTATACGACGCTATCAACGTGCTAATGGCCGCCGGCGCAATCACCAAACAAGGGAGGACTCTAGTCTGGCAGGGAGGCTGCGACCTCCAGCCCACCAAGCGGAGGAGGCGGGTAGAGGAATCAACGGAAATGGTGGACAAAGAGGCAGTTTTGCGAGATTTGGGGATGAGGTATTTGAGGCTGAAATTGCTGATGCAGAGGAATGCGGCTGGGGGGTGGAATGCGGATTTGCCCTTTCCGCTGCTTCTGGCGCCCACGCCGGATAGGGCAGATAACTCGGTAGGCACTAGGCAGATCTCTGTGCAGAGCAATGAAGCGGGCACTAAGATGAAGGTGAGCTTCGCCCATCCTACCAATTGGCTGGGCGACTTGGACATTTTGGCTCATCTGGCAATGGGCCACCCCAGCGCAGCCTCAATAGAAGCCCTGCTGCCTCCTGGCTTCCCTCTCGCAGTTCTCCCTAAGTACTACTAATGGTTTAGCAGTGTACTCGCTACAGGGGAATGAAGGAATTATTGCTGATGAATAGGCGAAAGTGGGAAAAGCACAAAAATGCACGCTTTATTTGAGTTTTTATACTTTGAGGGGAAATACAGAAATTGAGGGCGAATTTGCATGTATTTTTTTTCTTCAAAATATCTTTGTACAAGAAAAATGATTGAAAGAAAAGCCGAAAGCTTTGCGATTCGTTACTTTTGCTATTTCGCATTTTGAACGTAGTTACGCGTCTTTTCAAGTGATTTAGACCTACTCCAATAGAGAAATATGTCTAATTCGATCACTGCCATAATATCCCCAACTTCCGAGTCATAGACAGGGAATCCACATCTACTATACCCAAATCTGCAAGAAATCGCCTATTCTCAAGCTTAAAAGTCCGCTTTTCCGGTTATTTTCGCTAGTTCTGGCTCAGTTTGTCCTACTTCAGTGTTAAGCGTCCTTTCACACTAGGCTAAGCCGCGCTTCCCAGACAACTAACGCTAACTAGCAAACCTCACAGCGTGGACTCCTACACCCAATCGACCGACCCCTAGCAACCACGGACTGTCTAATGCTCTGGTAAGCTATCTAAAGATCGCCCTTCTTTTCCCCTGCTTTCTCCTGCATGAAGGCGGCGATGGCTTCTGCTGTTCTGGCTCCGCTGTACTTCTCCTGCTCCTGTCCGTTCTTGAACAAGATCAGCGTGGGGTATCCGCGAATATTGAACTTAGCAGCCGTGGCTTTCTCCACAGTCGCGTCTAGGTTGGCCAATGCAGTCTTCGAGCCCTGCTCCTGGAGAGCATCCGCAGCCTTTGCATACTCAGGGGCGAGGTGCTTGCAGTGTCCGCACCACGGAGCATAGAACTTCACCAGCACGTACTCATGCTTCTGCAGCGTCTCCTCGAAGTTCGCATCCGTCAAAATCAGCACGTTCGCGCTCTCGGCGGGCGCTGCGGCGTCGTGGGCCCAAGCCATCGCACAGAGCAGAAGAAGCAACGCTCGCACCATATTACTGCATCCTGGACCACTACTATGCTAGTTGCTCGACTGCGCTTCCAATCACTCGGCTACAGGCCTGGACCCGACCTATGCTGAGCAGCTGTGGAGGGCCGGGGGTTCGCAGGCGAGTGGAGAGCTGCTTGATGGTTTCTGTGGACAGGTTCTGCGTAACTAGCACGACGGAGTACCCTTGACGTAGGAAATGTCGAGCTTTCGCCTGGGTCGGCAGGTCCAGCGACCCATCCACCTGCGAAACATGGTACGGCAGTCCCAAAATCTCCACCACTGCATGGAACTCAGGCAAATAGCCGTCGGCGGAGTACATGTCCAGCAGCCTCTTTCTAGTCACTTGCAACCCACAGTCCGAGAGAAGTCGCAGATTGGCGGTTTCTTGGGAGGAAATCACACTGTAAAGGCTACGATTAGGGCCGGTGACTTTGCTCAGACTTTGCAAATCTCGGTATTCGCCCAGCAAATCCGCTGCAAATGCCGGGTTGTCCATTTGCAGTCCTCTAAGTGGGATGAACAAATTGACGATGTCCTTCCTGGCTAGAGTGCAAGTGGCCAACTCAGCCAGTGCCGCCTTCCAAATCTGCGCTTCATATAAATTTGCAGTCATTAGGGCCTTCAGTAGTTCTATGATGTCTCTGCTGCTCAGCTTAGACAGGACCTGCAGCAGTTCGCTTTGGCACCATTGCAGCCACTCGGGGGTGGCCAGGGGAGACAAGCAGATGCCTTTAGCGCCGGAAACGAAGTTTTGGAGGTATGTGGAGGACTCTGTGGCCTGTAGGTGAGAGACCATAGCGTTGTAAAAGCCACTCTCGAAGAATAACGTCAAAGAAGCTTTATACAGCAATTCCCCTGCATACTGCATCTCTCCCTGCTCCAGCCTCCCACTCAGTTTCCTCCAAAACGTTTCCCTCGCCCTTCCATAGAACCCTTTCTGCTTAAAACTCGTCAAAACAGTCTCAAACTGCATTCTGGTCAAAGGACTGGAAGTCATAATTTTATCCTCCACCGCTTTCACCAGGTCAGTGGACATATAGAGTCCTTCCTTGGCTAGTAGCTTGATAGCTGTGAGGACTGTGTTTAGCGATAAATCGTTTATTTGGCGGATGAGCACGTCCTGCATTTCTGGCAAGAAGTGGTCGGGTTGGCGGTCTCTGCATACGTCGTCGATGAAGCGGAGCAAGGTGAGTTCCTTCGTTGAGAATAGGTATGTATGGAAGGTGCTTTCAGGGGCGATTTGCGAAGACCAAAGGCAACTTTTGACCTCGACGAATTCAGTGGAGGGCGAGGGAAGGGCAGGGATTGCAGGCAAATTGGCTGGCAAGTGAGCCTGTAGAGTAGGCCAAACAGTAGGGTGCATTTGGAAGCGGGAAAGCGCAGTTAGGACGCTGTGGCACAGGACAGAGTCTTGGCTGTAGAGGGAGTAGTGGGCTGTGAAGTTGTCCAGTACCGGGAGGAGTCTCTTGTTGAGGATAGACTCGGGCAGGGGTACTGAAAAGGCGCTGAGAAGCTCTAGAAAGCGGGGATTTGATAGAGGCCTGGGCAGGTAGTTGAGCGCCATACTACTACCCTATCCCACTCTATTCCCCACTCCGCATGCAGATATCGCAAAACTAGTGAATTAGGCCTAGCTAGGCTGGTAGCGCCTCATCTCCTCATCAGTAGTTTCCAATGCCTCCATCACTGTGGCCAGGTCGGAGTTGCGTCTGTGGCAGTGAGAGGTTTCGTCTGAGGACAGGGCGCGGAAGAGCTTGTTCTTTTCGTCATTGGACAGCTGGGAAAAGGAAAAGTCGTCTGCCCACAGCGAAATAGGCAGTTTCGAACTACTGACACTGAACGCCTTCCTAGCGCTTCTCTCCTGGGGCAGGGAGCGGCCTGTAGGCTCTTCCTTGCTTCTATGGTTCTCCATTACTGATTTCTAAGCAGATCCACACACATTCCTGCACATTCAATCCTCCTGAAAGGGAAAAGAGGAAGGGACGTGCTTAGGGAATAAGAGGCGGATTGGGAGGGGAATTGATGCATAGGCTTGGGTAGGAGAGACGCTGAGTTTAAGGGAATGAGGACGGATTATACATGGAATTCGTAATTCCTTCTGGCGGTATGAATTAGCACCGTTTCCACAGAAACAGGTCCAAAGTAGGCCTAACTACACTCAACTGCCAGTGGTACAATATGCAGTGCGACGGGTGCACCCAGTCTGCCAAGTACATCTGCAGGTGCACAGGCATCCGCCTCTGTGGAGGGTGTGTGGACGAGCACAGTGCTGTGGAGGTGGAGCACCAACTGGTGGGCGTAGAGGAGGGGGAGGAGAGCTACACCACTGCGGAAATGCGCGCCTCTCCGCAGATTGTGACGAAGCGACTGGAGCAGGAACTAGTGCGGCTCGAAGGCTTCCGCCGCAGCATTCTACAGCAAGCCCACAGCCTCTTAGAGTCCCACAAGCACCGAATCACCTCCAAAGCCCAGGAACGCCTAGAAACCTACCGCCCCGAACTAAACCAGCAGAAAGAACTGCTCCAAACTGCTTTAGATCGCATCAAGACCACAGATATGCTCACAGCGCTGCCCAAACAAGGCTTTCCCTGGGACATTGGAAGTAGAGGGACTGGAATTCGCCTTCCCGAGGACTTGGGGAGACTGGAGTTCCACTTGGAAGAGGTGATGGAAGTGACGGTGGAGTGGGATTTGATGGGGTATGCAGCGGAAGAAGAGAAAAAACAGCCGAAATCGCTGGTTTTGCACCCTCCAGCCAATATTTCCCCTGATAATTCAGAGATAGGTACGCCTGTGGAGGCCCTTTTCGACTCCTCGGACCCTATAGCTGCTTTCAACGTGCTGAAAAAGGACCGAAATCGACGTTTAATTTACCTAGAAGAGCAAAAAAGCCAGGAAAATCTCAGAAAACTGATCGAATCCGCCGAAATCGATGCTTTATGGAAGCTAAAAGTGACAAATTGGACGATTTCAGACCCTTGGACCTCCTTAGCCCTGTCAATTCTCTCAACTCCAAGCCTAACACTCCTCGATATCAGCAAATCCTCAATTCCCCTGGTCTATTTCCAGCAGTTGACTGAGGCAATTCAGCAGTCCGCCCTTCAAACACTGGTATTTACTAGGTGTAAGCTGGGAAATAGTCATGTGAAAGCGCTGATTGGGGCTTTGCCGCATACACTGCAGGCTTTGGACTTGTCTGAGAACTATTTCAACGTGGGAATTGTCAGATCTGTGCCGTTTCTGAGGAAATTGGCAGTTCGAGCGATGCCAATTCCTGAGAAATGGGTAGAGTGCATGGAGTCTTCCGACCCTCAGCTAGTCTTAGTAACTAGTCCCTAAGGCAGTTTCCATCTTGTAACGCAGCAAAACGCACTTCAATGCGAGAGATCAGTCCCAACTCCTGCCTATATTCCCTATGCTGGAACCACCCTCCGTCCCTAGCACCACACCTGCAGTCCTCCGCCCCCTTCAACTCTTACACCCTCTCCATATGTGCTCTCCTGACCCTGTTCATCCTAATTGCGGGGCTGGGGTTGTGGTATTCCCGGGTGAGAGGGGATAGGCGAATTCCTGGCGGCAGCAAAAGAGCGGATATGAAAGTGCTAATGACAGGGTTGGAAAGGCGAGTCGACACTGATAACTTGGTGAGTGGCTGGCTACGGGTGCAGAAGTTCCCTACCTTTCGAAACTGCACGGCGCTTTAGTCCTTACGTAAATAGCCTGGTAGGTAGCTGTCGAGAGGGTTATTTCTGTGTATCCGGCCTAGCGAGGGAGTCGAGGTTATATATGTGGATAGAGGAATTGGCTGTATACGTGGGAATAGACCTTGGGAAACGATGTAAGAGGAAAAGGGAGAAATCTCAATCAGTAACTTCCCTGTACTAGAAAGGACTGGAATTACTTGGCCTTAAATACTCCCTCCTACTGCCTTATCAATATATCGCCCACAATTGGCCCTTAAAACTCAGTCCAACAGCAAATATGAAACTACCTGGACTCGCTAGGTCATAGAAACAGGGATGTAAATGTGCCTTTCTAAGGGAACACACCTCCTAGTAGTGCCCTGTGGCTCTGTTCCGCTACCTACAGTCGACAAATAGCTCTCTGCCTTGTCCCTTTTGCAGTAGTTCACTAGCCATTATAATAGTGGGATTGCTTATAAGTCCAGAACTGTAAGCAGCGTTGTATTAGGGCCATTTGTAGGCTGTTGAGGATCAGTATTGAGGCTCTACACCGAGATAGTCTCTCAGGCCGAGTCGGGGGTCAGAGTCGCTGCTTCCCCCCTACAATGCTAGAGCCACCGTATCTGAGAGGGCTGTTGACTGAACTATTGAACTGTTGTATCACGAAGCATGAGTGTGTCAGTAGGTGAATATGAGTGCTTCCACTATTGGGTTGTGGAAGCTTCTTGGAACTGTTCGAGGTCTTGGTAAAAGACGTATATTTGAAGCGGAGAGAGTGATAGCTGCCCACAGCCTCCTGCATTATGTTCATTTCTATATCTGTGCACAACTCTCTGCTTGCCAACTGTACAATGTAGGCAGCTGTACTACTTTCGTCACGACAGATAGCTTTCTCTTTCTATATTGAAGTCAAGTCTGCAGCACTCGGTTCCTTCTTAGCACTGATAGAGTTATTGACATAGACAGTCATGTCCATCATAGGTCCAATCCACTCATTTCCCTTCTCATCATGTGTGTCTTCAAGCCGGGGTCTCTGAGGCGTAGTCCGCCATCCATAGAGGGAGAAGTTCTGCAAGTCGAAAAGTATGGTAGATTCATTATAGTGATGTGTTTGGTACCAACGCAGCCTTTTTCATAGCAATAGCGGGACAAAGGCCTGGTCCTCCTCGCTACAGTAAGACTTCAATAGGTCTGTAGTAAAGCGAGGACCTCATTAGTAGTATAGTAGTGATTGTGGTTTATAGTGTCTGTAGTCCTATTGCTTCATACCACTGGAGATGTACTGTGCATTGTAAACTTGTGTTTCAACAGACGGCCAATTATATCTGTGGAGACGAGTCTTTTTGAATTGAAGGACAAATCTGTTGTGGTCTCAAAGAGTCAGAAGACTCACTAAAGTCGGCTCTGCTAGGTGCATTATCCTCGTTTCTACAACTCCATGAATACTGCACCAATTCCGTTGTTACTATCAATACACATCACAAATACCGATACGTTGGTAATAAAAATACCTATATCTTTGGTTTGTCTGACTCAGTCGAGTGACGGTTTTGGACGAGTTGCGCGAAATGGTGACTGAAATTGGGCTAATATAGTCGTCCGAGAATGGTCAAAGCACGAAATATAGTTAGGGAAAGAATGACAGTGATGCGGTAATTTTTACCCGAGCCATTCCTCTGTGGTACTCCAATGGCTCCATGACGTCAATGATGCTGAGTAGTAGGTTTCCGGCCACCTCCTGCTTCGGTAGCCCCAAGTGTTGGAGAGACGGGAGGACTGGTCGAGTAGGGTGAGCATGTGGTCTTCATTTGCTCCGCCGGAAGTCGTAGGAACTCAATCCTGCACCACAGACAGGCTCGACTTGTCTTCTGTGTGTTTCCCAGGAGAGACACTTGCATTACTAACAACAATAAGCTGCTGAGACAAAGTCGCTTTCAAGCACTACGCTCCAGCGCTGTCTCAAGTCTGCGGGTGCTTCCCACTTAGACTGCTACGAGAAGAGCTCCAAACCCGCTGTCTCCTCAGCAAGGTGAGGTCCACCCAGAAACCTGTCAAGAAGCTGCAGAGAGATAGCCGGAAGTTCCTGGGCAACGACTTCCAACTTATCCGCAACAACTCCTCCGTTTTCCGTCTCCTCGTCGAGTCCTCCAACCACTCTCTGCCCCACCTCGACCTCCTCGTCGAAACCTTCGCCTTTTCCTTCGAAGACCTCATGAACCCGCACAACTCCGAAGCCGAATTGCTGAAGGTAATGGAACTGCTGATAGGATGGACTTGAAGCGGAGACAGCACTGATATATTTAACGAAGGGGCCTGTGCTGAGCAAAATGCTGACTAACAACACCAAAAGACGGTGTCAGCCGAAGTACTTGAAGCTGCTGCAACTGGTGCACGACGCTGAAAAGGACCTCACCATTCGGCCGAAGGAGATGTATGCGGAAGTTATGCGCAACAGGGAGAAGTTTGCGAAGCTGGCGGAGGACCCTGCGCCCAAAAAAGGCTTTTTCGGGGTTTTCAAGAGTTAGAAGAAGGAAAAAGTACAGAAAAAGGCCACTGCTGAGGAAAGTCCGGACCTACTATATGGGACAAATCTAACAAAATCGTGGAATTCACTCACATTTCATTGCAGTCCATCTATGAATTATGGCCTAAAGGGAGAGAGTGAAGCCTGCAGCCATGTCTGTGTTCACATATTAGCTAAATGCGACAGTACCGCTGCTCTGTGCCCGGGTGCAAGCGAAAGTACAGCACTCCCTACACCCTCAAGAGACATACGCAGGCGTTCCACCTCCAAATCAAGCGCTTCGCTTGTCCCGTCTGCGGACGTCTTTTCGCCTACAAGCACACCATGATCGACCACAAAATGCGGCACCAGACCAGCCGCAGTCTACTGAAAGCGGTCCTTTGCATTCCCAAGCTTACGGACCTGCTGCCTACGCACACTGACCTGCCTGGGAGTGCGGAGCTGCCGGTGCTGCAGGTGGTCGAGATAACGCTACCGGACTTGGATGTGTCACGCCAAGGCCTCTTGCCACTCCAGTCCCTCCCACTCCTCTGCCAATAGCTTTAACTCTAATTCGACTTGTGCGGCCCGCCAGGCCCTCCCCAAATTTGAATAAGTTATAACCATTTTCCAGCATCCATCTTTCACTTGAGAGGAGCCCCAGCGAAAGAACTACTAACCCAGCCCTATCCCCTTTGTAACTAGTCAATTCCCCCTATCCAGTGCTCCTTCTCCCTGCGAGTTCCTTGCCTAGTCAAAGTAGGGTTTAAAGTCCGTCCCTCTCTACTGTAACCTGGAAGTCTCTGTGTTGGACTGGGTGGCTGTATAGTGGAATGCAGGAGAGAGGAGGGGAGAGGTACTTGGAGGAGTTGATACAGGGTCTGAGGAGTGCGGTGGAGGGGGCGAGGGAGCGGGCGAGTGGACAGAGGCGAGAGACTCAGAGGAAGTGGCGGAAGTTGAGGGAAAGCAGAGAACTGCGGACTGTGTGCTTTCGAGACTCTGAGAAGTACAGAAAGGGTCAAACCACGCTAATGCTGCTAGGCCAAGGAGACACCCAGGCTTCCCAGCAAGCCGAAAAAGAGCGCTTCCACCGACTAATGGGCCTGTCCAAGCCCTCTCTGTGTCTGTCCCGCGACCTTCTGCTAAAAGACGCGAAGTCCACGCTCAGAGCCCACCGCCGTCCCTTCGGCAGTTCCTCCCCCTCGCCCACGCCGAGTTGCAGGAGTCCTGTGAGTGAAGCACCCAGTAAACGCTTGTATGTGACTCGCTTTGTGAAGGAAAGGATGGACAGACTCATGAGGAGAAGTGTGAGTCCTGCACTGAGGTAGTCGAGTGGACAATAGAGGTATTAATAGTATAGTGGATATGTGGTAGAGGTGTTAGGGTTCAGAGTATATCCCCAAGAAGAGCAATTTCCCCAATTCCTTGGTATCAACGTGCTGAAACTGAGTAGAAGTGAATAGCACTATAAGCCACTAGGCCTCTATTAACCCTCCCCAGTAGTAGTCAAAATAGCTGTCTCCCCTAGCTTTGTAATCCTCATATATCTGCCTTCATAGGAAAAGCCCTGTACCGGTCTTTCCCCAGCTAGCCATATCGGACTCTGTAGGCTTATAGATAGATGGCGGAAAAGAAGGCAGAGCCAGAGAAGCCCAGCAACCCGCTAGACGAAGCAGACATCAAGGTCATTATGACCTACGGACGCAGTCCCTATGCACAGAAGCTGGCGGAGACTGAGGGGGAAATCAAGAAGCTGCTGGAAGACATCAAGAAGCAGACCGGTGTGAAGGAATCCGACACAGGCCTGGCCGCCCCCTCCTACTGGGACATTGAGGCCGACAAGCACCTGATGCAGTCCGAACAGCCGCTGCAAGTCGCCCGCTGCACCAAGATCATCAACCCCGGCACCGAGGAAGCCAAGTACATGATCAGCATCAAGCAAATGGCGAAGTTCGTAGTGGGCCTGGGGGAGAAAGTGGCGGCTACGGACATTGAGGAAGGGATGAGAGTGGGGGTGGAAAGGAACAAGTACTCCATTCAGATTCCGCTGCCGCCCAAAATCGACCCTACAGTCACAATGATGACTTTGGAGGAAAAGCCGGATGTCACCTACAACGACCTGGGAGGCTGCAAGGAGCAAATTGAGCGACTCAGGGAAGTCGTGGAAATGCCGATGCTGCACCCTGAGAGGTTCATCAACCTGGGCATTGATCCTCCCAAGGGAGTGCTGCTCTTTGGGCCGCCGGGTACAGGGAAAACGCTGGCGGCCAGAGCGGTGGCCAATAGGACTGACGCATGCTTCATTAGAGTCATAGGAAGTGAGCTGGTGCAGAGATATGTCGGCGAAGGCGCTCGTATGGTCCGAGAGATATTCCAAATGGCTCGTACCAAGAAGGCCTGCATTGTCTTCATTGACGAGGTGGACGCGGTGGGCGGAGCTCGGTACGACGACGGCTCAGGCGGGGACAGTGAAGTGCAAAGGACAATGTTGGAAATCGTCAATCAACTTGATGGCTTTGACAACCGGGGCAATGTAAAGGTCCTAATGGCCACCAATAGACCCGACACTCTGGACCCTGCCCTGCTGCGGCCCGGCCGTCTGGACCGCAAGGTGGAATTCGGCCTGCCAGACCTGGAAGGCAGAGCCCAGATCTTCAAAATCCACGCTAAAGTCATGAATATGGACAAGGATATTCGCTTTGAGCTGCTGGCTCGCCTGTGTCCCAACTCCACAGGCGCGGATATACGGTCAGTCTGCACGGAAGCGGGGATGTTCGCCATTAGACAGCGGCGGAAGTCCATATCCGAGAAAGACCTGCTCGAGGCCATAGAGAAGGTCATCAAGGGCTACTCGAAGTTCTCCGCCACCAACAAGTACATGGTCTACAACTAATAGCTAGGCTACCAGGCCGTGCAGCAGGCAGATCGCTTCACTTCCTGGTCCTCCAGAGGCTCAAGCTTCTCGTATTCAAAGACTACTACAATGGGGCAGTCGATTTCCCCAAATGTGACCCTCTTCCGTCTTTCCTCAGCAGGAGGACAGGAGCCTCTGCGAAGGATAGACTTGATGGGTGAGGGCACAGGGACACTGCCACGGCGAAATGTCTTCGATTTATGGGGTTTGCGGTCCATTTTATACACAAGTCGGACTGTGTAAGTGGTCCTTAATTGTCGCAACTAATAGTTGAGCAGGGAATGAGAACAAAACGAGAAAGACTGGGGTGGAAATAGGCTGTCGGTATAGAGATTAGAGGAAATTGAAAGTGAGAAGAGGGAAAAACTGAGAAAAAGGCCGAGAAATAGCATGAAAATATGACTTTTTGAAGGAATTGCTATCAAACGCTGATTTTGGTGCTTTTCTGCCTTACAATAGACAAAGTAACCAGTAAAGTCCATGAGAAACCCTCAAATCTGCAGACCTACGAGCGAGAATACCCATCCTTCTCTGTCATTACGGCAATTTCGTGTACTCCCCGCTTCCTTTCCGGCTCCTGAGGAACTGCACACTCCCATAGACTCCCGCCGAGCCCAGCATCCAGAGCGCCAGCGTCCAAGGCTCGCAAAGGGAAGAAGCCACTGTCGGCGCAGGTCGAAAGCCGCCACAGAAGCTGTCCAGACAGCGGTCCAGACAGTTGTTGAGTTTGCCCAGACACACATTCATGCAGGTGCGGTAGCACTGGTCTTGACTGGTGAGGCGCAGGGCCGAAGTCTCAGTTTCTTCGTCGTCACTAGGAGGGTCGTATTCAGAGGTGGTGGTTTGGCCGGAGGAGCAGCCGCAGTGCCGGAGACAGCCGGTTTGGCCCCAGCCTGGCCCTAGAGACTCGCACATTTCCTTGCATTCCTGGTCGCACTCCTCTTCTTCGGCTTCGGGCTCGCAGTCGCAGTGCTCCTCGCAGTCCTCCGGGTCTTCCTTCTCTGCACACATCTCTTCGCACCTAGCACAGCTAGCTGCCAGTCCCAGCAGCGCCACACCCAGCGCCAGCCTCAGCATTATCCATATTGGGACTAGGCCAGTCCCAACTGCCTACCTAGGACACTCAGAGTCTTGCGCAGCTCTGCCACGTACTTCGGAGGCAGCTTGCTCACTTCTTCAGACGTCAGCTCCGCAGCCAGTTCCTGAGCCTTCAGCAGGTCTTCTAGCTTCAGGATGTCGTTGAGACGACGCTTGAGTACTGCGGTAGTCACATTTAAGTCCCTCTTCGTGCGCAGCAGTCCAGAGGACAAGGCACTGCTATAACTCGCAGCTGACGGACTCACAGGCCGGTTCCTGCTCCCCAGCGTCTGATAGAACAGGTCTGGGTTGGACCTGTAGCGCTGCAAAGGCGACTGCCCTCTAGCAGTGCTGGCCTTGGCTTGGCTGCGCGCAGGGGAAAGTGCAGGGCGCAAGGGCAGGTCGGAGGAGCGCAGAGCACTGCGGAACTGCTGCCAGGACTGCAGGCCTCCGGCGGAGCGCACTGACTGCAGGCGGTACTCGTCCAGCCGCTGCTTGGATATGCTGGTGCCGGGCCTGTGAGCCATTTATAGACCTGAAGGAGGGGACCCCACTTTCCAGTCCATAGTGTTGCTGGGCCCCTTTGTTAGGATTTACTAGCGCCACTCCTGGGAAAGTTCAGAAACTCAAACCCTGCTCAGCGAAGAGTACAAAGGTTTCCCAGAGCAGCGGCTTGAAGTGAACCTGAGAAGCATAAACACACCAGTGGAAGTGAGGGTTCCATTTCCAATGAAATCGGATACCCAATAATGGTAGCGAAGGAGTTCCTGGGACCAGGAAGTCCGGGTGGTCAGTCCTATACGAGAATTCACAGTCATATTGCCAATATGAAAATCCTTATCACGAAGAATAAACAGTGTCTGGCCACTACTTCGGGATTAATCCGCTTTCTGAAAGGTGTTTTGTGCCCTTGACATGTTCAAGCGGCTGGCAAAACTCGATTAAAGAGATGAAGATTCTATGGCTCTTTAGCTTGGATGAGGAAAGCGAACAAAAACAAACAGCTGATTGCACTCATAACTTCTGCCTGCGCTAAGATGATTGCGGAGGGACAAGGTAGTCAGCATAGAGTCAGCAGGCATTCCAGAAGTCGCCTTACTCGCTTCTGAGTGAGGCAGCACTTGTGAAAGGTGGGGCCTTCATGATGAGGGAGTTAGCCTCAAGTGCACCCTAGAAGCTTACCTGTCGACTATCTGGCAGTGGATTGTGGCTATTGAGAGTATTGTGCTTGCCATCCTTCCACACCAATCCCACGAAGCTTCAAGAACAGCAACGACAGCACATTTCTAACTACTAGCTCTTAATCGTCGTTCCTACTTCATGGAACTTGATCTCTCCATATAGCGGATAGATGAACGCAATCTTGACTTCCGCTGGCTTGTCCTCAAAGAACGCCAGTCCGACTGCGAACACAAGAGGCGGTTTTTTCTGCAGCGGGTCCTTTTGCTCCAGGTCTTTCTTACAGTACTTCTTTTTTTCTATCTGATCCATTGCAGCTTGGGCGCCCTTTCCCCCGTACTTGAGCTCGAATATGAAAATCATGCCTCCGGTCTTCACTTGCAAATCGTACTTCTCGAGTCCTTCTCTCTGAACTTCAACTTCAGCCTCTGCACCCAGCATCGCGAAGTTCCATCGCATGTAGTGCTTCAGTTCATTTTCGTTCCTCAAGAACTTCGCATCCTCTTTTGGTAAAGCGTCTTGCAGTGCCTGAGCCATCATTGGGAAATTCTGAACCCCCATATAGGCATGAACCTTCCGAAAGAGTCTCTGGCTTTCACCAGTGACTATGATGAATTCCTTGGCGAGGTCCTGCATGCCTTCGATCACTTCTTTATTCGAAAGCTTCAAGTAATACGTAGGGTACTCGATCCTGTCCAGTGTCAGAAGGCCCAAATTCCACATATCCTTGATAGTTTCGGAATTATCAGGGTCTAGCTCCTGTTTATCGATTGAAGCGGTGTTCCGAGTTATCGTGATTTCCG
>Ga0247837_1000786_pt1 | contig 68472 bp, 58 predicted proteins | sample LaCtaG_2_FD_187115 | JGI IMG/M metagenome (GOLD analysis project Ga0247837, IMG submission 187115) | Freshwater microbial communities from meromictic Lake La Cruz, Castile-La Mancha, Spain - LaCruzMarch2015_14.5m | ecosystem: Environmental > Aquatic > Freshwater > Lake | place: Spain: Castile-La... | reverse complement strand
CAAGCCGACAAGCTTGGCCTCAATGCCTGTTTGCGATAATGCCTTGTTCGTGCTAAGTTAGGGGGACTAATCCAAAGCAGGCGCCCCTTCTCACGATCCGATGGTTGTCCGGAGTTCTTTTGCTTCCTAGCGGACGATCGCTCTGGCGTTCGGACGTTCTAGCACATCGTCGCTGCCGGATAAAATTTTCCATGTTCTAAAAGAAGCAACGCCTTGAAAGTACCCAAGAGTATTCAGCCGCTGATCGATGACGGACTCGTTGACGAGGTTCTACGTTCGCTCATGAGTGGCAAAGAGGCCCAAGTTTTTCTGGTGCGTTGTGGCCAAGAAATTTGCTGCGCCAAGGTATATAAGGACGTGGCGGATCGCAGTTTTAAGAAAGCAGTTCAGTATCAGGAAGGTCGCAAAATTCGCAACAGCCGGCGACAAAGAGCCATGGAAAAGCGTTCTAAGTTTGGTAGGGATCAACAAGAAGAGGTTTGGCAAAGGGCTGAAGTCGACGCTTTGTTCCAGCTTGCCGCAGCAGGAGTTCGCGTTCCCAAACCGTACGGATTGTTCGGCGGCGTGTTGCTGATGGAACTGATTGTCGGGGCGGACGGTGACGTTGCACCGCGACTGAATGATATCTCCATGTCGGCGGAACAAGCGATCAAAGACCATGCGACTGTGATGAACTATATCTTGCGCATGATGTGTGTCGGGTTGATTCATGGTGACCTATCGGAGTTCAATGTCCTTCAGGATGCTCATGGGCCTGTTATTATTGACTTGCCACAAGTTGTAAATGCAGCAGCCAACAACAGCGCCAAAAGTATGCTTCAGCGAGATGTCGAAAACATCACTCAGTACTACGCCAGATTCGCTCCTGCGTTAGAGCATACGCATTACGCGGAAGAGATTTGGGAGTTGCACGAGAAGGGCGAACTTCAGCCCGATTTCAAACTGACAGGTATGTTCGAGTTTCCAACGGAAGCCGCCGATGTGGATGCGGTTTTGCATTTGATCGATGTGGCCTATGAAGAAGAGCAAGAGCGTAGGGAACGCTTACGCAACAATTGATCCGTTCCGCCAGACGGTTCGCACCCTTCCGCTAGCGAAGCGGATTTCGACGCTAGGCTTTTGTTGTTTGTTTCAGATAAGCCCTGCCCATTTGCGTCCGATCCAGAAGGTTGCAAGTGCCGTGACCATGAGACCGATCGTCCATGGATGAGCCCAAAGCTGGAACCGTCGCAATAACGAAGGCGCAGGTGGGATGTTCCGGATGACCGACCCCATCGCATCGGGATCGGTAAGCGACAGGACTTTCCCATTGGTGGCACGGGCTAATTCTTCGAGGACTTTAGGGCGAGCGGCGAGACCGATCCGTTCGCGCGATGTGCCTTGAACAAAAAAGCTTGTCTCTAATGTTGCCTCGGTTTGCTTGCAGGTCAAAACCACAGAATGGGAACCGGGCTCGTCGACGGCATATCGGCCTTCGAACGATCCCCAGCTATCCGCGCCCGCGCTGGCGAGACGAATGGTTTTGAATTTGCCCGATGGGGCCGTGATTCGAACGGCCACATCACCGGACACCAAAGGCTCGCCGGACTTCTCCATCACATTGGCTCTCAAGGCCAGAGTTTGGCCAAGCGTTGGCTGGTCCGGAGAAAAATAGAATCGCATGGTCTCCCCTTTTGCCATATTGCGTTGGTAAGCCATCCAGCGAACGACTTGTCCCCAGAAGCGGTAGTGGTACTTGTCCTCGACCCCGCGTCGCCAACGCCATGCACCCTCTGTCCCCATGAACAGAACTTTTCCAGCTCCAAATGTCTTTGTTACGATCAAGGGCACTCGGCCAAATTCGTTGCTAGATTCGCTGTGCACACAAAGAACTTCCGAACCGGCTTTCGCTTTGACCACGGGGGCATACCATTGAAAGCCAGGCAAATTGGACCACGCCTCGAGATTATCGTCTTGAGTATCCGCAAGCTTGGTCAGAAGGCTTCGTCGACCGGCCTCGGTCAAATCAAACTTCATCGGGGTTTTCGAACCGACGCCGCTGGGTTGTGCCGAATCCAAAACAACGGGAAAGAGCGGCTCCAAGTCGGTTTCAACCAAGGTGTTTTGGCGACCTTGCCATCCAGGCATCAGAACCAACCCACTTGCTTGGTACTCAATCAACCCACGAAGCAGCTTGCATTGTTCCGCCGTCAGTTGATTATCCTCCAGTCCAACGTCTCCCAAGAAGACGACATCGTACTGAGAAAGCTCATCAGGCGTGTTGGGAAATTCCTTGATGTAATCTCGATTGCCGCCCCCAACTTTGCCAAGGGTAGGATGAAACAGGAGACATGAAACATCAACTCCCGGATCGCGAGACAGAGCGTTTCGAAGGTAGCGATACTCCCAACGTGGATATCCTTCGATCACCAATACTTTGAGCCTTTCAGCCCGAATCACGATCGGGGTCGACATGGTATTGTTAGTAGCGATCAGTTCTTCCGGATGTGTCGGGACGTCCACGGTTAGGGTGAATTCCCCTTCGGTCTTGGGGACCCAATTGACAAAGTCCGTAGTTCGCGACATGGCGGCAATGCGAACTTCTTTGGTGAGCCGCTCTCCATCGGAACTGGTAACAACCACATTGGCAACATGATCGCGAGGCATCGCAGATTCAATTACAAAAGGGATTCGAACTGCCTTGTTGGTAATACCGAACGTCGGTGTATCCACACTTAGAAGTTCGATATCAGGAAGACGGTTGGGTGCGCCAACAGGAACGGCCAAGATTGGTATGCCTTGAGATCGATATCGCATGGCAGCCGTCATGGGGGAGGAACCTTGGTTCCAGTCGCCGTCGGACATTAAAACAACACCGGCGATTTGTCGCTTGGAATCGAGCGCCGTGGACAAGGCAGCATTCAAGTCGGTGCCTGCGTCCGAACCTTCCAAAGGAAACTTCGTGATCTGGACTTCCATTCCACTGGATAGGGCACTCCATTTCTCAGCATCCAACATGGGCGCTATCGCATCCGCACGGGAGCGGACATCGTTGCGTCCGTCAGAAGAGGCAAACAGAGCGTCTTTGGTCTGCATGCTTTGCGAGGCATCCGCCAGAAGCATCAAGACCGGCTTTTCTTCGGATTGAAATTCTTGAACCCATTCAGGCTGGTTCAGCAAAAGAGCTCCGAAGGCTACGATCCCGCATCGCAATAGCTCCAACCACAGAACAGGCCGGAGATATCCGCTTCGACGCCAAGCCAAATAGGAAAGAGCGATTGTGGCAATGCATACCAAAATCGACAGCGTCACGAGCCATGGTTCCGTCGAAAAGGTGAAGTTTTGTTTAGATACCTGCATCGCACCATAATAGCCTAAGAAAAGGGAGCGTGCAGGCCCTTTCCTATTGCTGCCGTTAACTCCATAATCTGGGATCGAATTTGCCTAGATGCCGAATTTATAGGACCAGGAGCCGTAGCCGATCATGATTATGCGGGAAGAATTACGTTGGAAGGAGCTTGCCGCCAGGCCGTTCCGAGCCTGTTTTGCGATGCTGATCACTGGGTTAGCGACCTTCGCTTTTGCGCCCCAAACCCGTGCCGAGACCGGTGAGGAGCTCATTCAGAAGCTTCGAACCGTAGAGGCGAACGACAAAAGCAATCAGATGTCGGCCAAAGTCGCCAAGCAAATTCGGGCTCAGAAGGACGTGAAACTCCTGTCGGTGCTCCAAGCCATGAACGGTGCCACTCCTTTGGGACGAAACTGGCTGCTCGGGGTAGCGAACTCGATTTACCAACAGTCGGGAGCCACCCAAACTGCAGAATTGAAGGCCTTCCTCGCTGACACCGCTCAAAACGACGAAGCCCGGTACACCGTTTTTCATTGGCTGAGCCAAAACGACGAAGCCATGCGAAAGTCCATGCTTGCCAGTATGCGAGAGGACCCAAGCCAAGAGCTTCGCTATTTGGCAGTGAAAGATGCGATCGATGCAAAGCCTAGCACTCCGGAACTGGAATCCTTGCTGCAAGCTGCACGACATCCCGAGCAAGTTACCGGCATTATTGAAAGCCTGAAGGAAGCCGGCGTTGCAGTCGATCAAGCGAAGCATTTTGGTTTCTTGATGGACTGGAAGTTGATCGGCCCGTTCGACCATATTGGCACCGCCAACTTTGACAAAGTTTTCCCTGTGGAAGCGGACGCGATCGCTCAGAGTGAAAAGGCCGAGTACGACGGCAAAAATGGAAAAGTGAGTTGGATCAGCAAGAGCACGGAAAACGTTCAAGGAGAACTGGATCTGGCTGAAATTTTTTCCAACGAAAAGGGTTGCATCGTCTATGCCCTGGCGGAATTTGACTCGCCCATAGAGACGGAAGCAGAACTGCGATTGGGATGTATCAACGGCAATAAAGCATGGCTCAATGGAAAACTGATTATGTCCAATGAGGTCTATCATACTTCCATGCAAATCGATCAGTATGTAGAGCGCGTCGCGCTCAAGGCAGGCAAGAACCGTATCTTGTTGAAGCTGTGCCAGAACGAACAAAAAGAGCAATGGGCTCAGAGATTCGCATTCCAACTACGGGTCTCCGATTTCACCGGCAAAGCCATTTTGGCCAAAGGAAGATAAGATCATGTTTTCATTGAATCAACGATTTTTTCATCGGACGCTTGGAGCGATGCTGGGCCTAGGGATTGTTTCCGGTTTTTCCGACGCACGGGCCTACGAAGATTGGCCTCAGTTCCGCGGCGTGAATGCATCCAGCGTCTCGAACGATTCCAAACTTCCTGTCGAATTTGGTGGCGAATCCAACAGCAACATCGCTTGGCAAACCAAACTGCCGGGCCGAAGTGTTGGCGGAGCGATTGTGGTCGGGGATCAAGTGATCACCACCAGCAGCAGCGGCATGGACCAACGCCGTTTGCATCTGATCAGCTTAAATCAGCAAGATGGTTCCATTCGCTGGCAACAAGAATTGGTCGCCCGCGGGCGTCCCTTTTGCCACCCGACCAGCGCCAACGCCGCTCCGACACCTGCTTCCGACGGCAAGAATGTCTACGCGTTTTACAGCTCCAACGATCTTGCTTGTGTCGATCTAGAAGGGAATCTGGTTTGGTACCGATCCTTGTCGACCGACTTCCCCAAAGCGGGAAATGACGTTGGTATGAGCAGCTCACCATTAGTGGTCGATGGTGTCTGTATCGTTCAAGTGGAATGCCAGGGGGATTCGTTCGCAGCAGGCCTAAGCTGCGAAGATGGATCTATCTTGTGGAAGAGAGAACGACCCAAGCAAGCCAACTGGGCGTCCCCTGTCGCAATTCAAAACCCAGCCAAAGAAAACATGGTGGTGCTGCAGTCCCGCGAGAATCTGGTGGCCTTGGATCCAAAATCTGGGAAAGAATTTTGGGCTATTGATTTGCCCTGCTCCTCGATCCCTTCGGCGATGGCTGTGGATGGTCGGTTGCTGGTTCCCGCTTCAGGCATCACCGCGTTGGACTTGAGCAGCGTTGGAGCTTCACCAAGCAAACTGTGGGACAACAACAAGCTCAGCGCAAACGCTTGCTCCCCGCTGGTCGTTGGGTCACGTATCTACACGATTAGCCGAACAGTCTTGGCATGTGCGGATATCTATTCGGGTGAACTGAAATGGCAGGCTCGATTGGCCGATGCCAAGAGCATTTGGTCTTCCCCCGTGGTTGCAAATAACTTGCTGTATATTTTCACCGAAGAAGGCAAGTGCTTGGTCGTACGTCTTGGCGATGAAAAAGGAGAAGTGGTCGCAACCAACGACATGGGCGAAAGCGTCCTTAGCTCGCCAGCGATCTCCGGGAACGCCATGTACGTTCGCGGAGTATCCAGCCTTTGGAAGATCGCTGAAAAGTGATTTCTCATCCATCGCACCCAACTTCGGTTTCTTTTGATCCAGCCATGGCTCCCGTGGCTGGATGCGTGAAAGTTCCTGGTTCCAAAAGCATCACCAATCGAGCGCTCATTTGCGCCGCAATGGCAACAGGAAGAACACAGCTCACTGGTGTGCTGGACAGCGAAGATACTCGCGTCATGGTGGAAGCTTGGCAAGTGCTGGGGCTGGATATTCATTGGGACAAAACAGCCTGCATTTTGGATATCCACGGATGCAGTGGCAAGCCTCCCAAACCCGAGGGTGATTTGCACATTGCAAACAGCGGCACGACAGTTCGGTTTCTCACCGCGGCACTAGCAGCCACACACGGAACCTACACCCTGGACGGCGTGGCACGCATGCGCCAGCGACCGATCGGGGATCTCTTGTCTGGTCTGCAAGGTCTTGGTGCGAATGTTGTCAGCACCAACCCGGAGAACCCAAATTGCCCTCCCGTTCGCATTGTTGCAACAGGACTAACAGGGGGTGTCACAGAAGTAGCTGGAGATGTTTCAAGCCAATTCCTGAGCGGCTTGATGATGGCGGCTCCCTATGCAACCAGTCCCGTTTGCATTCGTGTTCTTGGCGAGCTGGTATCCAAACCCTACGTCGATATGACCGCGGCAGTGATGCGATCCTTTGGAGTCGAAGTGACTGGCCGATCGATCGAAGACGGGTACGAATATCAGGTCGACGCTCCCCAATGCTATACTGCCCGCCAATACGATATCGAACCTGATGCTTCAGCAGCGAGCTACTTTCTTGCTGCAGCGGCAGTCACCCAAGGCAAAGTTCGCGTCGAAGGGCTTGGCTTGGATGCCCTTCAAGGAGATGTGCAATTTGCCAAGGTGCTCGAATCGATGGGCTGCAAGCTGACCGCGGGAAGTGACTTCCTTGAAATTCAAGGAATGCCCCTGCGAGGCATCGATGTCGATATGAATTCGATCAGCGATACCGTTCAAACACTAGCTGCCGTAGCTCTGTTTGCAAAAGGACCGACGCGAGTACGAGGTGTCGCTCACAACCGACATAAGGAAACCGATCGGATTGGTGACCTAGCTTGCGAGCTGCGTCGTGTCGGTGCCGAAGTCGATGAGCATGAAGACGGCCTGACCATCCATCCTGGCAACTTGCATGGTGCAGACATGCAAACGTATCGAGACCATCGAATGGCGATGAGCTTGGCTTTGATCGGCCTTCGTGTACCTAGCGTTCGAATCTTGGATCCACGATGCACCGAAAAGACCTACCCTCATTTTTTTGAGGACATGGGGACTTTGATCGGGCAAGTCCCTTCGTATGAATGAGCTATCTTTCAGGTTAACCCTTATTGGCTTACAGGTTCAGCAAGGCAAATGCCTTTGCCGTCGCGCACCGTCCACGCTGAGTCCGAATAAGATACTCACTTCGAAGCAGGAACGGTTCCACTTCGTCTTCAAGTGTGTCCGACGAGACGCTCATGGTATGGGCGATAGCTTCTAGGCCAGCCGGTCCGCCATGAAACACTCGGATCAGCGTCTCCAGATAGCGACGATCCTGTCGGTCCAATCCTACCTCATCCACGCCGGTCATAGTCAATGCCCTGCGTGTGATATCGAGCGTGACAGTGCCATCGGACTTGCTCATGGCATAATCGCGCACCCACTTCAATCGATTGTTTGCGATACGAGGAGTTCCTCGCGCACGTTTGGCGATTTCCAACGCAGCATCTGGTTCTAAGACCACGTTCAGCTTGCTCGCGTTGCGATTCAAGATCTCAATCAAGTCCGTTTCGTTGTAATAACCAAGATGTTGCCGGATGTGAAAACGATCGCGAAGCGGGGCGCTTAGCATGCCCGCACGCGTGGTCGCCCCGATCAGCGTGAAGGGTTGCAACTGCAGATTGAGAGTCCGAGCGTTCACCCCTTCCCCAAGGATGATGTCGATTCGGTAGTCTTCCATGGCCGTGTAGAGGAACTCTTCGACGGGCTTCGGCAACCGATGGATTTCGTCGATGAACAAGACCGATCCGTATTCCAAATTGGTCAGATAGGGGATCATTTCTTTGGGGGCTTTTAATACAGGCCCGCTAGTCATGTCCACTTTGACCCCCATTTCGCGAGGGATGCACGTCGCGAACGTTGTCTTTCCCAAGCCGGGTGGGCCATCGAACAAGATATGGCCGAGCGGTTCTTTTCGCTTTTTGGCTGCGTCGATGGCGATGTGGATCACGTCCATGACATCCTGCTGGCCAACCATATCCGCCATGCGTTTGGGACGGAGCGCAACATCCGTTTCGCTTGGCGCTACAGACCCAAGGGTTGATCCCGCACCAGATGCGGAGCTGTTGGTTGAGTCTATTGAGTTTTCATTGAGGCCCTCGTCATCATTGTCGTCCGCAGAGCCTCCGATGATTTTGCGTTCTCTTGCCATTGCTTCACTCCGTTGTCGACCAAACTATTGTAGGCCGTTTCGATGGTCGGTTATTAGATCGGTTGCTGGGACGTTTTACTTTTCAGAGCCTGTTTCTAGGATGGCCATGAATGCCTTCTGAGGAATATCGACGGAGCCAATCGACTTCATGCGCTTTTTGCCCTCGCGCTGCTTCGCCATGAGCTTTCGTTTGCGCGTGATATCCCCGCCGTAGCATTTTGCAGTCACGTTCTTTCGCATGGCAGAAACCGTTTCGCGTGCGATGATTTTGCCACCGATGGCCGCTTGAACAGAGACCTCGAACATGTGCCGATCGATCTCTTCCTTCAGCTTTTTGACGACGGCTCGTCCGCGTCGATCCGCATCTTGCTTGTCGCAAATGACACTCAATGCGTCGACTCGGTTGCCGTTGACCAAAATGTCCATACGAACCAAGTTGGCTGGAGCGTAACCAATGATCTCATAGTCCATGGTTCCGTATCCGCGAGTGGCGCTCTTGAGCTTATCGTGCAAGTCGTAAATCACTTCCGCGAGCGGCAATTCGTAGGTGACCAAAGCTCGGGTTCCCGACAAATAATCGTTCGCCTTTAGAATCCCGCGACGGTCTTGGCACAGTTTCATGACCGTTCCGATAAACTCGATCGGGAGCACGAAATTGACCTTAACGATAGGTTGACGAAATTCTTCAATGTCACCTGAATCGGGTACTTCCTGAGGCCGATGAATCTCTAATACGTCACCGTTTCGTTTGACGATTTCGTAGGTCACGTTGGGAGCCGTTTGGACCAGGTCGATATTGCATTCGTTCTCGAGCCTTTGCTGAACGATCTCCATATGGAGCAAACCGAGAAAGCCGCATCGGAATCCAAACCCTAGCGCTTCGCTCGTCTCTGGTGCGAATTCAAAAGAGGGATCGTTGATGGAAAGTTTTTCGAGCGCATCGCGAAGCTCGGTGAACTCCTGGCCATCACTGGGGTAAAGCCCGCAGTAGACCATGCGTTTCGGAGGCTTGTACCCATCCAAGGCGATTGCTTTTTCATCGCTGGCCATCGCAACAGTGTCACCAATACGCACATCCTTGATCGACTTGATGTTGCAGATCAGATACCCAACCTGACCTGATCGCAGCTTGTCGACCGGCTTGCGTTCGGGCACAAATTGTCCGATTTCGAGAACGTCATAATTGACGGCGGCTCCAAGGAATCGCACTTTGGCTCCCTTTCGCACTTCGCCATCCATCAATCGTACGTACGTGATGGCGCCACGGTAATCGTCATAATGGGAATCGAAAACCATCGCCCGCAATGAAGAGGACTGCATGTCTTTAGGGGCAGGAATCCGTTCGATGATCGCTTGAAGAAGTTCGTCGATGCCGATCCCTGCTTTACCGGAGCACTTCACGATTTCTTCGGGATTGATTCCAAGGACTTGCTCCATCTCTTCAGTGACTTCATCCACTCGAGCGTGCATCAAGTCAATCTTGTTGATAACGGGAATGATCTTAAGATCGTGTTCCATGGCCAAGTAGGCGTTTGCGACCGTTTGCGCTTCCACCCCTTGAAACGAATCGACCAGCAGCAGCGCACCCTCGCAGCAGGTCAAAGACCGCGAGACTTCATACTGGAAATCAACGTGGCCGGGCGTGTCGATCAGATTCAGTTCGTAAATCAAGCCTTTGTACAGATAGTGTAGGCAAACTGCCTTGGCTTTGATGGTGATTCCACGTTCACGTTCCAGATCCATCGCATCGAGCAGTTGCTCTTTCATTTTGCGAATTTCGACGGTTCCGGTCCGTTCCAGAAGGCGGTCTGCGAGCGTGCTTTTACCGTGATCGATATGCGCGATGATGCAAAAATTGCGAACGCGATCAAGCGGTATTTCGCCGGCCAACTTGGCAGTTGCTTCCTTAACAATGCTCATGAAGAAGTCCTAGAGTTTATTTTCGACAAGTCCATGCGAGCGACCCCTGCAGCACCCAGATATCCTGCGTCGCCACCCAGAGATGCGAAATCGATTTTGGTTCCGTTTGCCACGTATTCAAAACTTCGTTGTTGGAATGTTTGACTCACTCGATTCAGAAACCGCATGCCGACAGGTGAATTGCGGCCACCAAAGTTCATGGCTCCACCCAATACCACCAAACCCGGATCCAGAAGATGCACCACCGTCGTGATCCCAAGGGCTAAGTAGTCCGCTGTTTCATCGATGATTTTGAGACTGAAGGCGTCGTTTTCCATTGCAGCTTCGTAGATCATTTTGGTGGTGATCGGGGTTGGTTTAGATCGGAGCACGCTGATGGCTCCTTCGGCGAGTTGCTCGGTTGCGCGTTGTGCCACGGCGCTGGCGCTTGCATAGGCTTCCAAGTGCCCGCGACCACCGCCCCAAACACACAGCCGCGCGTTTGGAGAAGGATCGATGATTAGATGTCCGCATTCTCCGCCGAAGCTGTTTTGACCAACGACCAGTTGGTTGTCGATGATGATACCACCCCCAACGCCCGTTCCCAAAGTCAGCAGAACCATGCTGCTGAAGACCTTTCCGGTCCCCACCCAGAACTCGCCAAAAGCGGCTGCGTTGGCATCGTTGGCGAACGATACGGCCATGCCGATTTCTTTCTCAAGGCATTCGACAATCGGGAAGTGATGCCAATGAGGATGATTGGGGGGCTCGATCAACAACCCTCTCGGGATGTCCTGGCTTCCAGGAGTACCCAGCCCCACTCGCGCGATCTGGTCTGGCTTGACACCAATGGAATCGAGCAAGCTCCGGGAGCTCTTAGCCACCCGTTGCATCGCGTCCTTGGGACCTTTGGGTTCTTCCGTAGGGATGGAGGTGAAGCCCACAGTATGCCCTTGATCGTCGACGACACCGATCTTCATCCCGGTTCCACCCACATCGATTCCCAAGAATAATGGAAAAGTTGCTTCCGTCGCAGAACGAATTGGCTGTGAAGTCATAAGTCTATTGAGGGTATCGGTTTACGGCGGATGAACTCGCAGCGACGCTTTGGATCAGCAATAATATACGGCATGCTGTGGCAAGTCGACAGAGACAAACTTTGGCATCCGTTTGAATAACGACTTTCCAGAAGAATAGACGCGAGTACATTCTGCCTTTTTCCGACGTATTTCTCTAGAAAACAAGCTTAGAACATGACCATCTCCACAGGACCCGAGGACGATTTTGAAGTAGCCAATCCGGGCTTGGTCGATCCAGGTGCCTCAGAAGCTTTCACTCAAACCGAATCCGGGCTTCGCTATCGAATCCTACGAGCGGGCAAAGGCAAGATGCCTACCGCCAAAGACAGGGTAACGGTTCACTACAAAGGTTGGCTAGACAATGACACCATTTTTGACAGCTCTTATCGACGGGATGAAACCATTTCCTTCGGACTGAACCAAGTCATCAAGGGGTGGACCGAGGGTATGCAGCTGATTGGAACGGGCGGAATGATCGAACTGGAGATTCCCTATCAGCTTGGATATGGCGAACGAGGAACTCCGGGCGGGCCAATTCCCCCACGTGCCAACCTTCACTTCTTGGTTGAGCTTTTTGAAATCAACTAGTCGACTGCGCCATGGGCGACAGTATTGAAGTCGAGCTACTGAGATTTTTTGGACAGAGAAATCGATTGTTTGCAGTGATTTCGTTTAACCGTCAGCCGTAGGCGTACGTGAATAGAAGTAAGTACGCCTTCGGCTGACTGTTAAACGATTAAGTCTGCCAGAGCCGTTACCTTCGGGTTATCAGAGAGCTCAAACGGGCGACGTCAAACGCTTAGGGCAGTGCTATAGCTGCACCCGTCACAACCTTGGCTTGCATCCATGCACCTCGTAAACTGATTGGAACTGGTCCAACAGTCCAAGGAGCACACGATCCAGGGCGGTAGTACCCCAACGCATACTGGCACTCGTTCATCGGATGGATCCCCATCTTGTACGGCAAGATAGCGATGTTGCCAAAGAAATGTGCCGAGGACAGGACTGGTTGAGCAATTGGCCCCCATTCGTGCCCGTACCGCTCAAGCTGTACCTCTTCGAAGTAGAGTGGCTTGTGGCAGGAACCGCTCGCCTTAAAAGTCATCGTCGTTTCTAAAAAGTCTCTTCGTGGAAACGATCGATCTTCGATCGAACATGTCACTGGCACTCCCCAGGCTTGGCTGATGTAAGCGTTGTCTGCGTCACTCAGCTTACGCAACAAGCTAGAAGCACGCGAACCATCTTCTCGTTCGATGACGGCCATACCACGCTCAATGTCAACCAATTTTCCTTCGGCAATCACCATGCCATCGTAGTCATACCATGTTCGGATCTCTGCTGAATTCAAGAACGCTTCTTTCGTGTTGACCCGTTGATTCTTTCCTTTGTAGCCTTCTACGAAGTTAGGGGACGAATCCACTCGGATCTTCGAAATGTCTTGTTGATCTTTAGCGAGCTGCCGAATCGAATCGCAATCCACCGAAGATCGATTCGGTCTGCTAGGTGGCTTGGGTGCAGGGTCTTGATTGTCGCGTCGGCTCATCGGTGGTGGCTCGGTGGCATCCGAAGGCGATTCTTCGATATCTAATTCTGGCGACTTTGATTTTGGAAATGGGCTAGGAATTTCTTGCTGCAAACTAAGTTCTGGAGCCCCCTGCGGCTTCAGTGTCAGCGCTGACTCGCCGGCCGCAGCGGGTGGCAGTTGCAAATTCGAAGGCGCTGGTTCGGGCATCACATCCCCCGTCTCTTGGAAGCGAGTTCGTTGAACTGCACTGGATTTCGAATCGGTAGAGCCTGCCTTGCGATCATACCAAACACCGACAGTCGCTAAGGAACTTGAAGGATTGGCTTCACCGGAACCGGCGTTATACGATGCCAAGCTGACTCCCTGATCGCTTACGGAGCGTCGTCCTTGATCGCTGATCGAACCTGGCTCGCCAATCGTAACGGCAGCCTGAGCAGGCGATTTAGTTTCAGCAGCGAACGTGACCTGCGCATCTTTGGCAGTTGTTGTTCGCGGCGGATTGAGCTTGAAGGTCGACCGCGGCTGGTTCGGCATGGATTGTGACTGAGCCGTTGATTGAGCCATCGGCTGCCGAACGACATTCGACTGAGTTACCGGCCGAGCATCTTTGTCGCTGGTTCCCAAGGCCTGCGAGAAGCTCTTTTCGGTCGATCGCCCATGATCTTCTGGACTGACCACTTTCCATCGCAACACAGGGCTTTCGGCGGTCGCCCCTGGAGCATTGCTGCGAAGTTTGTTGGCCGGAATGTTCGATCCCGTTGGATTGACAAACGGAGCAGGGGACCAGGCAGGTTGTAGCTGCTGAGCCATCGCGACAGGGCCCACCAGCAAGCTTGCAGCAAGCCCGCCGAGGACCTGAAAACGCAGTTGTAGAGAATTTCTGAGTGTTTGTCGCAACCAAGCTCGCGACAAACCATGTTTGGCTTGATCGCTAGTTGTCGTTAGAGCTAGACAGTTCGGAACTGTAGTTAGGTGCTTCTTGAGTGATAGCGATATCATGTGGATGATTCTCACGGACCGTAGCGGCCGAGACTTGAATGAAACGAACGTCCCTGCGAAGTTCCGCAATGGATTGAGTACCGCAGTAGCCCATTCCGGCGCGAAGTCCGCCAACTAGTTGGTACACGTAATCGGACAATGGTCCTTTAAACGGCACGCGTCCTTCGACTCCTTCGGGAACCAATTTTGAAAGCTGGTCCTGAGTCCCTTGACGGTATCGTTCACTCGACCCTTTCACCATCGCCCCAAGCGATCCCATACCGCGGTAGGCCTTAAAGGTCCGACCTTGATAAAGGATGGTACGTCCGGGGCTTTCAGCTAATCCGGCAAAAAGGCTTCCTATCATGACGCAACTCGCTCCTGCGACGAGCGCCTTGGTTATGTCACCGCTAAAACGGATTCCTCCGTCGGCGATGGTTGGAATGCCAGCTTGCTGACAGGCTTTGGTTGTCTGATAAATTGCGGTGATTTGCGGGACACCGACTCCTGATATCACACGGGTTGTGCAGATGGATCCTGGACCGATTCCCACCTTCACGGCATCCGCGCCAGCTTTCGCCAAATCTCGGCCACCTTCGAACGTTGCTACGTTGCCGGCAATTACCTCGATCGTCCACTGTCGCTTCAACTGCTTGACCGTTTCGATCACATTGGCCGAATGACCGTGCGCGCTGTCAACAACAAGTACGTCGACACCGCGCCCAATCAACATTTCAGCTCGTTCGAAATCGAACACCCCGATCGCCGCACCCACCCGCAATCTTCCCAGCTCGTCTTTGCACGCAGCTGGAAATCCTTTGGTCATGTCGATGTCTTTGATCGTGATCAAGCCCGTTAGTTTGTATTCATCGTCAACCAGTAAAAGTTTCTCCACCTTTTTATCCGTTAAAATTCGCTCAGCTTCCGTAAGCGTTACATTCCCCTGCGCCGTTACCAAATTCTCTTTGGTCATTACCGAAGAAATAGGCAGGTCCGAGGACTCCAAAAATCGCAAATCGCGACGGGTGAGAATACCAGCTAAACGCCCTGTGGATTCGACAATCGGAATGCCGGACACGTTCTGCTGACGCATCACCTCCTGAGCCTTCGCAATGCTATCGGTTGGCAACAAGGTAATGGGGTCAATGATGATGCCATTGGCGGACCGCTTGACCTTGGTAACCTCTTCCGTCTGCGCTTCGACGGGCATGTTCTTGTGAATAATGCCCAACCCCCCCACTTTGGCCAAAGCGATGGCCATCTGGCTCTCGGTGACCGTATCCATCGGGGAAGACAAAAACGGAATCGGCAACCGAATTTTTGAAGTAAGCTGAGTGCTGACATCGACCTGCGACGGCAAAATCTCGCTGTAACGTGGCTCTAGAAGAACATCATCAAACGTGATGCCGTGGTATGCGAGCTTATCGTCCATTAGGTCCGTTTCCTGGATCGGGTCATTAAGAGTTATCGAAAGATCTGGAAACCGTGAGATTATGGCAAAATATCATGAAATGCATAGCGCGGATTGCTGGCCTTTTAGCGACTGGCCCTTTTGATTGCAGAATCTCGCCATAACAGGGCCTTCCAATAAAAAAAGGCTTTGCGATTGCAAAGCCTTTTGGATCTCAAATTCAAACAAGAGTTGTTGGTTACTCGAACGCTGCGTTGTTTCCGTCACCAATGCCGTTGAGAGCAATGTAAGCTCGCATATCAATATTCTTGTTGATGAATTGGACGCTACCATCGCCCATCGTTGCGTTCATCCCGCCCGAATGGAAGCTGGAAGTGCCGGGCCATTCTGTATTGATTCCCCAAGCAGTAATGTAAGTCGGGGAGTATGGGTACGGGCTGTTGCGAAACCAAGCGCCATTGTTCATCGGGCTGCCATCGCACTGAACCGTTCGGATGCCGCCACCTTCATTGCCACCCCAACCGGTGATGCCAGGGCCGATAAAGGCCGCTCGGAACACGGACTCGGACTTGGATCTTCGAGCACCGGTTCCGGACGTTCCAAAAGGACCTCCCCCGAAACCACTGCTATCGGTCTCACCCACCACAATCGTGTTGGACGTTCCGTCGGTAACGTCTTTCATGCCGTGAGCACGGGTGACCGCAAACAAACCTGTAAAGTCTCCCCGCTGATACAACATCGTCGACCAAACACCACCCCAGGCAGGGTTGAGGTCAGCGGTTTGCCACCAGTGGAACCCTTCCGACCCACCATAACCAGCAATCGCAAGATTCGCTGTGAAGCCAGCACGAGTCAGATTGGAGGAATCGTAAACAGCGTCATAGGCTGCGTCGGAAGGGCAACGCAGAAACGGAACTTTTAGTCCAACAAGTGGCTGACCGCCAACGTTTTGGCCCCAAGCACGCTGCGTGAAATTGATCCCTTCGTAGATCGGTCCTTGTTCCAACTGAGGAAGAATCGATGTGATCCATGTGTGATGGTAAGGCAGCGTGTAGGGTGTCGTTTTCCCTGGCCCCCAGTTCACACCCATCGGGAACTTGTTGTACGCACTGTGATAGTTTTGCAGTGCGAGCCCGATTTGCTTGCTATTGTTCGAGCATTGCATGCGTCGAGCGGCTTCACGAGCGGCTTGCACAGCAGGCAAAAGGAGCCCAACCAAAATTCCAATGATTGCAATAACAACAAGCAGCTCAACCAGCGTGAACCCCTTGCGTATGGCCCTACGATTCAAAATACCCATTATTTCCAGCCTCCTAAAATTAATACGGAGTGATAAAGAGAGATAAATTCGCTTTAAGCATTGTTAATGGCATCTGCTTCCACGTCAAGACGGCATTGAATCTGGCAGGAATTTTCTCAGAGAAGGTCGTTAGCCCAGTAGATTCACGGTGCCCCGTGGTCGCGTGAAGGTTTTCTAAATCAACAACGGAGGTGCTCAGAACGTCTAACACCCAGGGACTAAGCGGATCCCGATGAATAACAGGGACAATCCAACCCCGCTCCCTTACTCCGTGGCGGAGACCCGAGGGCACCCCGAAGGATCCAACGTAACGCTTCGAATTTCCAGGCCAGTCTTTCCTAACTCGTCAACCACCACCATCGCAACCCAACCTGTCCACTCGGGCGGATCGACGGGAAAATAGTCGAATGCGAAATTGCCTAGGCTGTAAACAATCGGGGCACCACGATACGTTTCGATCGTTTGAGTGATATGGGGATGAGCACCAATGACTGCGGTTGCCCCCGCGTCGATCCACTTACGAGCCATTTCGCGCTGGTCTGGACGTGGTTCCGGCATCAGTTCCTCACCCCAATGAAGAAACGGTATTACGATGTCGCATTCCATCTCTGCCTTGGCCCGCTTGATTTCTCGCGTCACGACTTTTTCGAACAACGGTGCATTGCCCGCTGTCTCCTTCGTCGCAGCGTACTCTTCTGCATGGAACTCGTTGAAGGCAAGAATCGCAATCTTGTGTCCATTGCATTCAAACAGGAATGGTTTATTGGCTTGCTTCAGATTTCGGCCAGCCCCAAAATACGGCAGTTCCTCCTTCTCCAAGACATCGAGCATGGCCTCCATTCCTTCTGGGCCAAAGTCCATGGAGTGATTGTTGGCCAGCCCCACGGCATGAAAATACTTCTTCAAGAAACGTGGCGAATCCGATGCGCCACGAAAAACATAAGGTTTCAGCCGTTGTTCTCCTCCCCTTCCAATCACACACTCCAAATTGGCTATCGCCAAATCTACATCTTGAAAGAGCTCTGACGTATGTTCAAAAGGGTCTTTTCCCGATGCGACCACATTGCCTGGTCCCCCATCGAGCATCACATCACCCACAAAAAGTATTCTTGTGGTTGCTGCCTTCTTGGTCTCGCCATCTTCATTCTCTTCGAACATTGCTTGTAAGTTGGGAGCAACGCCAGCAAGGAGTGCAGAAGCGAAAAGCACGATGCGTGCTCGAAAAAGACTTCGCATGATGAACCTCAAAGGTAGGTCTATAGAATGTTAACGAGAAACAACATCGGAACGGCTGCAATCCACCAAGCAGCGTCCGGCTAGAGCAAGACGGCCAATCAGCATTCGGCATTCAAGCGTTTCGCGATTGCTTAAAGTGACTTCGATGGGCCATTGAAAGCCTGCGATGTACAAGATGGTTTCAATCACAGGCCTCAGGGCAACGTGCCCGTTGGACGACCGAATACTTCGATACTCAATCAGCTTGGCTCGGCACTGGTAGGAGCATTCCGCCCCTGATAGATCACCCAATACGGAAAAACGAACCCAAGTTTGCTTACCCCTGGGATACTCGACGATATCCGAGGCATGAAGGGATGAAATGGTGGCCCCGGAGTCCAATTTTGCATGAAGCCGATCCACCCCCAGTTCTGGTAATGCAATCCATTCGCGCCAGCCAACCAATAGCAAGTCGTCCCAATCTTGAATCGGTTTCAAGCTCTTGTAGCGGTCGAAACGGATTGGGTTTACGGGCATACTTCAGCAACAATCTTGTTAATCAACGGGTTTGCCAATTTCACGCAGCAAATCCATTGTAAACAGTCCTGAACTGTGACCGTCAGAAAAATTGATGTTGTAAGCATAATTTCCGACGGGCCGCATTTGTGAGACCGCTAAAGGCACGGTTTCCGCTGCGGACAGCACCTGCAACATCCCTTTGGGTTTTGTTGATTCGGCTCGCTTTTTCTCTCGGCAAGTCGCACAAGGACACGCTTTTCGCAGAAGCCCAAATGGGTAATCCATTTTGACCCCATCGCTCCATTGGATTTCAAGGGAGCCATGGTCGGTCAGTTTTAAAGCGGTAGGTTGGGTCTTCATCAGGGTTAGTCAAATTTCCGTTGCGACGATTTATCCGCGGTTGGGAAGTCCTTCGGAATCGAGGAATCGACAACTTTTCCGGTAGCCGCCCAATCTGTACCGCGAACCAATAGAGTAATGAACCCGACGCATTCCATGGAGTAGTCCGCATGCCCCATCGGTGTATGAAACACGCGTCCCTTGCCGTAATCCACGGTCATCACCATCGGCTCGTGTCGATCGGTTCCCCCCTGGCTCTTGCTGGCGAAGGCTGTTGCCAAAATCTTCATGTTTTGTGCTGGACCTCGCAAACGATCATAGAGTTCGTCCTTGCTATGCAGCCAAGATTTCGGAAGCCCCTTGGTGATTGGATGCTCCGAGTCGCGCACCACCACGGTGAATTCATGCTGTGAACCATGGCTGCCGCCATTTCCTGCAGAACGGTCCACGACCAATTTTTCCTCCGCGTCTAAATAGACATACGGCCCATTTTTCTCAGTCCGTCCACCCCAGCCTCCCAAGCCAATCATTTGGTTGTATTGCTCCCAGTCTCCGAACGAATTGTCGGCCGCGTGAACAATCACCAGCCCCCCGCCATCGGCCACAAACTTCTCAAAGGCAGTATTGGTTTCTGCAGGCCAAGGGGCTGCACCGAAACCAAAATTAGAAATCACAACGTCATATTTCGAAAAGTCTGGCTTGAAATCAGGGTCAGGCATTGCCGACCCCTTAGCCTCGCGCTTCACACCGTCTTCCAGTGGATAGCGAGCCAATAAATCGTCTCCTTGCCAAGTGAATTTGGTTCGGCTGATGTCGACTTGGTAACGTTTGGTATCCTCGAGATACTTTTTCATCATCATGGTCGTTTTAGGCCACGCACCGTGGTTGTTCTGCCCATCGATGATCAACGCGCGAAGGGGGGAATCAGCGCGAACCCAACCTGAAAACGCAACGAATGCCATCAGGCTCAATGCAAGAAATCGTAACATCATGGTGCAACCCTCGGAGGGATAAAGGTGGGAAGGAATAAGTTGGCTTCGACAATGTCTAGACCCTAATATCTTAATCGTCCCCAAGAGTTTTCGCGAGTCGCAATTGGTTCTTCCATTGCGCTCTCCCGTCACCAGATGACAGGCCCTACTAGGCCCCTTTAAACTTTCCGCATCCACAATTCCAGCATCAAAAGGTTCCACAAGCGATACGCCTGATTTCCTTTTCCTGACATATGCTCCTCGACCAGCGCTCTAATGGCTTCCGGACGGAAAATGGCATGGCAACGTGCATCGGAACCCAAAAGAGCATCCATCGTTCGGTCACGCAATGAAGTTCGGAACCACTTGGCAATCGGAACACCAAAGCCCATCTTGGGTCGATGCCAGATCTCGCTTGGCAAAAGATCGTGATACGTGTCCATAAGCAGCTTCTTGCCACGTGTCCCTTTTAGCTTCAAATGCGAAGGAAGGGACGCAGCCCATTCGACCAGACGATAATCGAGCATGGGCTGCCGGGCTTCGAGCGAATGGGCCATCGAAGCGATATCGACTTTGGTCATCAAGTCGCAGGGCATATACGTTTGAAGGTCGGCCACCGATGCACAGCTCAAGAGATCACGCTTCCCAGCTTTATTCCAGGCGCTTCGTAAGAAGTCGACGGGATTGCGGTCCGGCAGCTGCTGGATAAATGACTCTTGATAAAGATCAAGCCGGCTCGCTTCACCGAAAATTTGAATCCAGTTCATGTATCGCTCGACAGGAGGCTGGCCCAACGCTTCACAGAACCGGCGTACTCGCCTTAGCAGCGAACGTCGCGCGTTCGAATCCGGTAAGCGTTTAATCAACCAGGATTGATTCAGCCATTGGACTGGCAACCAGGATTGAATTCGACCGCTCCATTCCAAAGCGCGATAACGTTCGTAGCCACCGAAAAGTTCATCACCCCCGTCGCCGCTCAAGGCCACAGTAACGTGCTGACGCGTTAATTCGCAAAGATACCAAGTTGGAACGGCAGAAGAATCGCTAAAGGGCTCATCGTATTGATCGACCAGCCGATCGACAATGTCCATGCCGCTCGCATTGACTTCAAACCGCTCATGCTTGGTACCCACATGATCGGCCACCATTTTTGCATAACGTGTTTCATCAAAATCGGACTCGGAGAAGCCAATCGAAAACGTTCGAATCGGCGTCTGCAATTGCTGCTGGGCAATGGCAACGACCAGCGACGAATCGATCCCGCCTGAAAGAAACGCCCCCAACGGAACGTCACTTCGCAAGCGAATCCGAACGGAATCTAGAAGCAACTCTTTTAGCTTCTGACTTGCAGTTGCTTGGTCGATCGAAATCTCTTTCGACCAGTCGACCTTCCAAAACGACTCGACCTTCACCTGGCCGTTTTCAAAGACTGCAAAATGCCCCGGCGGCAATTTGTGAATGCCTTGGTAGATCGAATGCGGATGAGGTATGTATTGATAGGTCAGGTACAAATCGACGGCGCCTGGGTCCATTTGCTTTTGAATACCGGGCACTTGCAGCAAGCTCTTTAGCTCGCTGGCAAACAACAACCTGCCGTTTTGGACGGTGAAGTAAAGAGGCTTCTTGCCAAGCCGATCGCGGGCCAGCACCAACCGATTGCGAAGTGAATCCCAAATGGCAATGGCGAACATCCCGTTCAGATGCTCAAAACAATCGAGCCCCAGGTCCTCATACAAATGGACAATCGTTTCGGTGTCGGTATGAGTACGAAAGGTATGTCCCGAGCCTTCCAGCCGATGACGAAGATCTTGATAATTGTAGATCTCGCCATTGAAGACAATTCGAACGGACCCATCTTCGTTGTCCATGGGCTGGTTGCCCGTCGCCAAGTCGATGATCGCGAGTCGCCGAAAACCTAACGCCACGCCTAAGCTCGGTTCGGCATTCCGTTTCAAATCGTTCGTGCTCGGGGGCTGCAACCAGTGTCCTTCAGCATCCGGGCCGCGATGGACGAGCGCGTCGGTCATGCGTTCAAGCACGGCACGCGACAATCCCTCGGACCCTATGGACCAAACACCACCCGCTATGCCGCACATAAATCGTCAACCACCTATCCTCGGTAAGCCTATCGCCCCAGCCTGATTCTGCTCCAGTCTGATTTTACGAACGAAGCCAATTAGCCCTTCGAGGTCCAAACGACGGGTTCTGGTTCCAAGTTCGCGGCCAAAGGGGACCCGCTGTCCTTGCGTCCGCTTCCTTCGAAACGACTGATCAATCGTACGGACATGTCGGATTCGCAAAGAATTTGACAGCTCAGTCTAGCGCCGGTGACGCCACGAGCCGCAAGGATGTCCTTTTCTGCGGTTGTCATTTTGTCCGGTTCGCCCTCGATGAATTCGACACGGCAAGTGGTGCATCTCGCTTTTCCACCACACGCATGCAACTGGTCCGTTCCGGCTTCTTCGCGTAGCGCGAGCGTCAGACGCTTGCCCGGCGGAACTTCGTACGTTCCCATTCCTTCGACGGTTAGCTTTGGCATTGTATGGATATTCCTGGTGTGAGGTTTCGAGTCATTGAATTCGTGTGTGTCATTCTTGTCGGATGACCGCCACAATATAACCAGAATCGACCTCGAAAGAGACCGCTAACGCTAGAAGTTTTGGTTCGTATGGGTGCTTCTGCTGTCAGAGTGAGCCCTGTATGCACCAGCAACCCTGCCGAATACAATGCTGCCAATGGAGCAAATCGTTTGCTGCTCCTTTCGCCATGACCACAGGATGCACTTTTGAATCTTCTTCGAAAACCCTGGTTTGCAGCCTTGTTAGGGGCATTTTTCTACTGGCTCTCCCTGCCCCCCATGCATTTTCCTTGGGCCGCTTACCTCGCATGTGCTTGCTGGATTACGCTTGTCGCGCATCCAGAACCAATTCGCTCGCGGGAGTATTGGGGAATCTGGCTCGCAAGTGCCCTTTGCTGGTTAGCCCTGCTGCAAGGAATTCGGCTCGCGTATTGGCCTCTTTATGCGGGTTGGGTCGCATTGTCTTTGTACTTGGCGGTCTATTTGCCACTGTTTATCGGCCTTTCCAGAACGCTGTACCATCGCTACCGGATTTCGTTGCCGATTGCGGTTTCTGTGGTTTGGGTTGGATGCGAACTCGTTCGAGCCTACTTCGCCACGGGATTCGCCGCCTGCATGCTTGCCCATAGCCAGACCCCATGGCCGGGCATGCTTCAGATTGCTTCCCAATTCGGTGCCTATGGCGTCAGCTTCATGGTCATGATGCTCAGCGCTGTTGGCTACCAATGGATCCAAGCAATAGGAGTGCACTATCGTTGGCTTCCACCAGAACAAACGAAAGGCAATTGGGCTGTCCGGCTCGTTCATGCCTTCGTGATCCTGGCCGTGGTCTTCGCATCATTAGTATACGATCGATCGTATCAAGCTTGGATCGATTCGCAAAAACCCATTAAACCGCTTGGACGCATCCTATTGATTCAAGAGAACATGCCCACGATCTTTGATGGTGACTTTAGCGATTCCCAAATTGGATGGCAGCGATACGAACAACAGACTTCCTTGGCGGCAAAGTCCCTTGGTCCGCAAGAACGCGTGGATCTCGTGGTCTGGCCAGAAAGCACTTTCAATGGCGGGATACCTCGATTGGACTGGGATCAAAGCCCGGGCGTTCCTCCAGAGTTTGAAGAATCGGAATCGGAATTCGAGTATCGATTTTCCAAAATCAATTCCAACCATCAGCTCAAACTGAATCGTATCTTCGATTCCTTCTCTGGGCAGCTTCCGTTTCTATTGGTCGGATCGGACGTGCTGAAAGTGCGTCGCGGAAAGCTCGAACGATACAACTCGGCGCTTTGGATTAACCCGGATGAACCTAATGCCGTTGATTATTATGCCAAAGGCCATCTGGTTATGTTTGGGGAATACATCCCAGTGATTTCTTGGTTTCCAAAACTACTTGCAGCTTTTGGAATGGGGCAACTCGCTTCCGGAGCAACGGCTGCTAACTGGCATCTACCTTCCGGCGCCGTCGTATCCCCCACCATCTGTTTTGAGAATGTGTTGCCGCATGTGGTCCGATCCCGCATTGTAGCCTCCAAGAGCTTTGGAGACCCACCCGACATTTTGATCAACATCACCAATGACGGTTGGTTTCGAGGTTCGAGTATTCTGAATCATCACTTGGCTAACGGTGTTCTGGCAGCCGTAGAAAATCGGCGGCCTATGCTGATTGCAGCCAACAATGGAATATCCGCATGGATCGACGGGACCGGGCGTGTCCAACGCGCATTGGCCCCGCTGGAAGCCGGCTTTATCTCTGCCGAACCTATCCCCGACGGCCGTTGGGGGCTGTGGCAATCGATTGGCGATTGGCCCGCTCGTATCTTGGCTTTGTTTGCGTTCGCCCCTGCGATCGAATGGTTGTCACGACGCTTTCTGAAACGGCGTTGAGTAGAAATGTGCTTGTCACGACGGTAGAGAATCAGTCGACAAAACAAAACTCATTGGTGCACAGAAGTGACTTTGCGAGATCCTGCCAAGCAAGGCTTAGCGGATTCGCTTCTTGACTCGCCTGACCTTGCTGCAAATAAGCCCGGCAACGATCCATTTGGATATCAGTCGGTTGTCTCAATAGGATCGATTTAAAAATCTTCTTGATCAGATCTGTTTGCAAGGCTTGAGCTTGCTCTGCATCCTTGGCTTCGGTTCCTTTGGCTTGCTCCAGAAGCTTTGTGGACATTGCGACCGCAAGCTGATCCATCATGGGGCTATTCATCATGAACAGCCCCTGCTGAGGAACCGTGGTGGAAAGGCGAATAGGAACATGCGTATCAGGAGACGCAAAATCAAACGAGCGAAACACTCCGGGCAAATTTTGCCTATCAATGTAAGCGTACAACGTTCTGCGATTGCTGAACGGGGCATCCATCATTCGAATGCTGGCGCCACCAATTGCAGGGTCTAGCTGGTTGGTTGCGACAAGGACAGAATCTCTTAGAGATTCCAAATCCATACGCTTTCGAACGGCACGCCACCAAAGCAAGTTCTCTGGGTCTTTGTCAAAAGCGGCTTGGCTCCACGCGCTGGATCTTCGATAAGCTTGGGACATCAAAATGCGCTTGATCAAACGCTTGGTGCTCCATCCATCCGCGACAAACTCCGCGGCCAAACTATCCAATAGCTCCGCCTGAACCGGCTTGGGGCAACGCAGTCCAAAATCGCTCGGCGTGTCCACCAAGGGTGCTCCCATAATCCAACCCCAAATCCGATTCACGTAGACTCGAGCTGTTAGCGGATTATCGCGATTCGCGATCGCTTGAGCCACTTCCAGCCGGCCGCTTCCGGTCACCATGGGACGAGTCACCGAAGTAAGAAACTTCACAAACTTCTTTTCCACCGTGGCGCCGGGCGAGCCAGCGTTGCCACGCTGAAATATGACCGCTGGGCGTATCGAATCTGCATCTTTCATCAAGAGCACTCCAGGCTCTTCCTTGGGCTCAATACTGCTTACCATGGCTGCATGAAGCGAGTAGTAGTCGTCCATTCCAATCGCGTCAAACTTGTGATCGTGACAGCGAGCGCAGGTAACAGACAGCCCCAAAAGCCCGCGGGTCGCAACGTCGATCCGGTCATCCGCGATGTCGTTCTCGCTATTCAGGAACCTTCGGCCCAATGTCAAAAAACCCATCGCATGGAAGTTGCGGTTCTCCGGTCCTGGATCCATCCGATCCGCCGCAAGCTGGTACATCGCAAACTGGTCGAACGGCAAGTCTTTATTGAAGGAGTCGATCAGCCATTCGCGATAACGCCACGCATGAGCATATTCGCGATCTTCTTGAAAGGTGTATCCCTTGTTGTCAGCATACCTCGCTACGTCCATCCAGTGGCGGGCAAAGCGCTCACCAAAATGAGGCGACGCAAGTGTCTGATCTACCATGGACTCGTATTGATCTGTCGTTTGAAGCTCTAGTGATTGGTACTGTTCCCAGGTAGGCATCAGCCCAAGAAGATCGTAAAACAATCGACGGATAAGTTCCCGTTGTGAAGCAGGATTGTTCGCATGGATCGATGCGGACGCAAGCTTTTCATCCAAGATCCGATCGATCGTATTGGTCGCTGCGTTACGATTGCTTTCGACAGGGTTGGTTTCGTTGGGGGGAGTCGGCACAGCCAACGGGGCGGGCAACGGCTGAAAGGACCAATGTGCCGCAACAGCCTGCTCTCGAATGCTCTTTGCGTCCATTGCTGGTGCGGAATCAACTCGAGGGTCAACCGCTCCTTGCTCAAGCCACGATCGAATGACATCGATTTTTTCTTGAGGCAACTTACCTGCCGGAGGCATTTGCATGTCCGGATTGTCGTACAAAACGACTTTGAGAAGCAAACTATCCGCAGGAGAATCCTTGGAGATGGCCGCGCCGCGAGCCCCACCCTTGAGTAGACCGCTGGCCGTATCAAGCCGCAATTCGCCACTATTGTCGTCCTTGCTTGAAGAGTGGCATTCGTAGCAGTGCTCAATCAGCAATGGTCGAATGTTCGTTTCAAAAAAGTCGACCTTGGCTTGGTCCAACTTCGGCGAAGGTTGCTCGTCGATTACGTCATTTGCCAAGACGGTTGGGCATAACCGAATCGGACCAATAACAACACCAATACAAATACAGATCCACGCGAGAACCAGATTCCGAAGGACGTCGGCGGGAACGTACTGAAAAGGGCCTGGGAAACGAAAGTGATTTCGCATATTCGCAATCGAAGGTGGGCGCAGCCAGCGGCAGGAAACCGACTGAACTGCGTGCTATGGCGGGTGGGTGGACGTTCTTCCAGTATAACAGCCTGCTAGGAGTTAAGCCAATGTCAGCGGGATTAGACCGGTGTCTTAAATCAGTGACTGAAGATCCTGCATCCCGATCGGCTCTTTGGAGGCAAAAGGTTCGCCATATCGCACCCCAATTGTTTTTCCCCAAAATCCAGCTTCCTCGCGATATCGCTCAATAAAGCCCTCCGGCGGAAGCGATCTGCCGGTTACGAATTGGCTTTGATAAGCCTCGATGGATGCCGCTTTGGTGGCCCATTCGGCAGAAATATCGAGAACAAAGGCCGGCTGCGGAACCAATTTCAAGTGGATGCAATAGTAGTAGTAAATGCGTTCCGGATGAAACGGGTTGCCCGGGATGTCGCTTTTCGTCAGCTTGCTCCAAAACCGAGCCGCTTCGACCAGCTCCGTGGCTGCGACGTGATCGGGATGAGCGTCGGACCAGTAGGGCGCGAAGATCCACTTGGGACGGGCCAAACGAAACAGTCCAGCTAAACGATGACGGTTCTCCAAACTAGCCTCGAGAAATCGGTTCTTGAATCCCAAATTATACCGCCATTCAAGACCAAGATGTTTGGATGCAAGCTGAGTCTCTTGAGCTCGGATTTCAGGGCTTCCGAAAGGGGTGGGCTCACCATTGGTCAGGTCGACAACCCCTACCCGAAGGCCTTGGCGTAGCATCTTGCAAATGGCGCCTCCCATTCCAAGTTCCGCATCGTCAGGATGAGGTGCGACCACAAGAACATCGAGCGATTTCGAGACGTCTGGGAGGTCGGGGTATTCGGTATGCATCTCAGATTTTTACCTTGATCAAATGCGTTTGGATATATGCCATGATACCGCGAGCCACTTCAAGCTTTGGGCCATCGATCCGGCCCAAGATGGACCCGTCCTTCAGCAATACCTCCACAGAGTTTTCAAGCGAATTCATCGCACCAGCGCTGTTGGAGACCATCATGTCACAACACTTTTTCGCCATTTTGACGATCGCACGAAATCGTACATCCTGAGTCTCCAATGCGAAGCCGACAACCCATTGATTGGCATTCCGACGCGAGGCCATCGTCGCCACAATATCCGGCGTTTCCAACAAAGTCAGTTGCAAACCCAAGCCGGTTTTGCTCATCTTGCTCTGCTGGACATGTTCGGGCATGTAGTCGCAAGGTGCCGCAGCGCCGATTAACCCGTCCGCCTCCTTGAACGAGTCCGCAGTAGCATCAAGCATCTCTTGCGTGGTGATCACATCGATCTGGCGAACACCTAGCGGATAGGCGATGGAAACTGGGCCGCTCACTACGGTTACCTTATGCCCAAGTTCCAAAGCGGTTTGGGCAAGCGATGCGCCCATCAAGCCACTCGAACCGTTCGTCAAATAACGAACAGGGTCTAAATACTGTCGAGTTGGACCAGAAGTGATAACAATATGTGCCATCGACTTCTTAATGCCTAAAGCAAGAAAGGTTCGGACGCGGCCAAAATAGCTTCCGGTTCGGACATGCGGCCGGCACCGATCTTTCGGCAAGACAGCCAACCCGATTCTGGACCAACAAAATACACACCATCTTCTTGAAGTCGCTGAACATTGCGTTGTACCGCGGGTTTTTCCCACATGGGAGTGCTCATGGCTGGGGCCAGCAGGACTGGGCACTCCATGTTCAAATACAAAGTGGACAGCAAGCAGTCTGAAGTTCCAAGAGCACAGCTCGCAATGAGATGCGCCGTCGCTGGAGCCACGATCATCAACTTGCAATCAGCAGCAAGCTCAATATGAGCACCCAATGGAAACCTGCTATCAAAAATATTCGTGACAGGTTGTTGATTGCATAGGGCTGCAAAGGTCGCGGGCCCGACGAAATGTTCGGCCCCATCGGTCAGAACCACAGAAACCGAAAATCCTCGCTGCACCAATTTGCTAACGAGGATGGCAGACTTGTACGCGGCGATGCCACCTGAGATCCCGACAACGACGCGTTGATTCATTAGCGAAAGGCTTTCTGCGGGCTACAGATCGCTGGTGTCCAGGTCCAACAAATCACCCAGATCCGCCGTTTCACTGACAACCTTCATTTCGCCGTTGGAGGTCAAGAAGATTTTGTCTTGCAAAATCTCTTGGATTACGATTTCCATGCGATCGTCCGAATTCATGTCGACCAAAGGACGACTTCCACGGTTGAGTTGCACGAGGCGCTTTTGGATGAGCGTCGAGAGTTTGAATCGTCCGCCAACTTTATTGACGATAGCTTCTTCTTTTAGTTCTTCGAGCATGGAATGGTCTCTCCGTGGTACTGCGTAAGCAGCGTGCACAATTGTTGAACAGTGTTGTTGATTTCTTTATTGATGATCTCGTGGGTGTAATGGACCTTCAAAGCCATTTCTTGGTCTGCAACGTCCAGTCTGCGCTGAATCGCCTCTGGAGATTCAGTCCCTCGTTTTCTAAGCCGATTCTCCAATTCTTCCATCGATCCTGGATGAACGAAAATGGTAATGGCTTGCGGTTGGTCTCTCAGAACGACTAAAGCTCCCTGAACATCAATCTCTAAGATTACCCATTTTCCTTGATTTAGACCAGCCGAAACGACTGATCGCAGCGTGCCATACCAAGTCCCAAGCCCAAAAACTTCCTTCGCCTCCAAAAATTCCCCCGCCTCTCGCTTTTGCGCGAACGATTCGTGGCTGAGAAAATGATAATCTTTTCCATCGATTTCGCCTGGTCTTGGTGGGCGAGTCGTAGCGGAAACGCTCAGCTCCAGCGGAAGACCGCATTCTGCTAGCAATCGCTGAACGACGGTTGATTTGCCAGAACCCGATGGGCCGGAAATGATGATAAGTCTGCCGGGATTCGTCATCTGAGACATTGTAGTTCACTCACTCTACGTTTTGTACCAGCTCTCGCATTTGTTCGATGGTCGTCTTGATCGAGACAACACAATGAGAAATCTCGGGGTCATTCCCCTTGGACCCAATAGTATTTACCTCGCGAAACATCTCTTGGATCAGAAAATCAAGGCGTCGACCTTGGCTTTCGGCATGTGCCATCGCGTCGCGAAACTGCACCAGATGGCTTGCCAGTCGCGTCAATTCTTCGGAAATATCAGTGCGATCGGAAAACAGAAGCGTCTCACGAAGCAGGTCCAATTCGTTGGTTTCATGCCCCAAGCTTGCAAAAACCGTTCGGACCCGCTGCTCCAGTTTGGTGCGGTAATCCGAAATCACCGAGGGAGCCCTGCGTGCGATCTGTTCTTTCAGTTGGCTGATCTGGTCCAATTGCAAATCAAACTGGGTTGCCATGGCTTGGCCTTCTTGAACTCGCATCCTTTGCAGATCTTGAAGGGCCTGCCGAAGCGTTTCTTTGGCTGAATCCATCAACTCTTCGTCGTCTTCCATCCGCACTCCTTCGAGCACTCCTGGAAGATGCAGCAATTCGCCGAGATTGTAAGACAGGGACACACCGCTACGGTCTGCAATCTCTTTGGCTTGCGAAATATAGGAATTTAGCGTCTGCACGTTGACGATGGCAGCATTATTGGTCCCCTTGCGGCTGACTCGTACCGACACGGTCACGCTGCCCCGCTTCAGGAATTCCCGAACGATGCTCTCCAAGCTCGAATCCATCGCCGAAATGGAATCGGAAATTTTGGAGCTGACCTTCAAAAACCGATTATTGACGGTTCGAATTTCCGCCTCGATGGCAGTATCCCCGTGGTTTCCCAAGGCTTGCCCATGACCAGTCATGCTCAATAACACGAGGGCAGCACCTAACCATTACGAGGAAAAATCAAAGACAAAACGGGAGCAACAAGCCTTACTTGGGCACACCGTCGCCAGCAGGCGTTTCACCCGCAGGTGCAGGAGTGGCAGGTTCTGCGGCCGGTGCGACTGGCTCCTCTACTTTGGGGGCGGCTTCTGGAGCTTCGTTAGCAGCGGGCGGCAATTGAAGATCCGCCGGTGGCACAACCGCTGGAGCTTGGGTTTTCTCTGAAGCAGTGGCAGGCGTTTCGTTGGAGATAGCAGGAACAGAGCTGGACAGATTTTCCGGTAGGCCCATTCCGTCCGCGTCCCCCATCCCGCCAGCTCCGGAACTGCCAGCTCCGGAAGACATAGAACCTGGATCGGCTTGGATATCAAGCTTATCCGGCAAATACCAGTAGCAGGTCAAAGCACACAAAACGATCCACAACAGGACGGAAACCGCCGTAATTCTGGTAAAGACGTCACCCGCCTTCACCCCGAAAGCGCTGGCGCCGCCCGCTCCACCCAAAGCACCGGTCAGTCCGCCACCTCGGCCTCGTTGCAACAAGATGATCAAAATGATGAACACCGAGAGCAAAAACAAAAGCGGGCCAAAAATGTATTGAGAAAGCATCGCCAAAGGGAACAGCACGTAAAAATCTCCTAGCCAGCTTCGAAAATCGAAAATTGACTTGCGAAGGCTCGCAAGATGCCAGGGAATGTAACAAATCGCCGGTTCTTTGTTGAGAGGCATTTTGATTTTTTCGGAACGTACTTTGACGGATCGGGCACTTTAGAAAGCAAAACAGTCGTTGACACGAGGTTTCAGTCTGCTAACCTTCCAGCTTACCAATTTTACGCAAAGCCCCTAACCGGCACTTTCTACCGCTAGTTTGGTTAACCACGGTAGACGTGCGGCACGGAGCGTCAGAGCAGTTTCTGACAGATTAGGTCCAACATCAGGAAGTACATCGTGGCGTTGCGTGGACAAGTTTTGTTTTCTCGGGAGGAAGTTTTAGATGATTAAAGTTCGATTGGCATCGCTCGCTTTGGCAGTTTTCGCATTGAGCAGTGTAGCTTCGGTTGCAATGGCTGGTCATAAGAGCTGCGGCGGTCGTGAAGGCATTTTGGCCAAGCTTCATGCTAAGAAGGAAGCTGGTTGCAATGGCGGCGGTTTGCTCGCCAAGCTAAAGGCAAAGCGTGCTGCTAAGTGCAGCGGCGCTCCATCCTGCTGTGAGCCAGCTCCAGCACCTAGCTGCGAAGCTCCAGCACCAGCATGCGGTTGCGAAGCAGCTCCTGCACCAGCTTGCGGTTGCGAAGCAGCTCCTGCACCAGCTTGCGGTTGCGAAGCAGCTCCTGCTCCAGCTTGCGGTTGCGAAGCTGCTGCTGCTCCAGCTTGCGGTTGTGGTTCGACCATGGTTTCGGCTCCTGCACCAGCTTGCAGCTCGTGCGGAACAACCGTCGACGCTGGTTCGGTTACGACCGGCACAGCTGTTCCACCAGCACCAGCTCCAGCTGCAGCAGCTCCTGTTGCTCCAGCATCGGTTAGCGACAAGGCTCCAGCAGCGTAGTTTGTCTGTTTACAGTTGCTTGTCTGGCTTTGCCTGATAGGCTGTCTGATCTTAAAAGCCGAAACGAATCAACTTGATTTGTTTTGGCTTTTTTCATTGGTGTACCCCAAAGACATCGCAAACAACTTGCTCAAGCATCGGATCGGATTTCCTCGTACTCGTGCTCGTACTCAGTGAAACGGTACTCCTACTCGATGGCTGTTCGAACTGCGGCAAGGCCGATCGTTGATCGAAGCGATTCGCGATAACTTGCGGACCAATGGGTTGGATTGCTATCCTAGACCGCTCCGAGTACGAGTACCGCGATGCTGAGCACGAGTACGAGTACGAGTACCAGAAGAAGCACGAACAATGTTCTGAACAGAAGTCGCCGCCTCCCACACCCACTCGCCGTGCAAGTTCAGAATTGTCTCTCCAAGACTTTCGGGCTAGATGTCTTCATTCTGGAGACTGCCGAATTAAACTGAAGTGCCAGATTCGATCCCCTAGTCTGTTGCGACACACCCACTTCCCACTAATCATCCTTCATCCACACTCCATTGTCAGCTCCATCGCAATTGTCCTCTTCATCGCAACCAACATTTGTTTCTTCTACACGCAAACCCTGGAAATGGTTTTTTAGCCTTGCAGTGCTCTTCCATTTTGGTTGCATTTGCCTCGCCTACTCTGCGAACCATCTTCGATCTTCCGTTCAAGATCGTGGTTTAGCTCTTTTGCAACCATACTTGATCGGACTGAACTTCTATCCGGAAACCTTGCCGGTCGAGTGGATTGATGACGATAGTCCACCTTCGGCCACGCGAATTTCTGTCTCCGATTCCTCAGAAAACGAATGGACCACCGTTCTGAGCACTCAAGCAAACGCAAACTCGCATTCGAATCGCCTGGAATCGCTTGGGCTAAATAGGTCAAATTCACGACGACTGCTGCAATTGCTCACGGCATTATCCAAAAACGAAGATGAAGATGGCATCTTTCGTGTTTTAAAAAGTGTTGCCGTTCGACTGGACGCAAAGGCAAACGGCGAACCTCGCTCTCAAGAAATGTTCGATCGAATAAGGCTAGAACTGCCTGGCGTCCCAACCATGGATGGCGGCACAGAGCCCGTTTTTGTTGAAGCCATGGTAGCAAGATTTGAAAATGGCGAGTTGGGGCTTGTGCCTCAGGTCGAGCCTCATCGATCCGTTCGAAGCAAGCTCAACCCGTAGGCCAAAATCATGACAAATACACCGGATGGATTGCGGAGTTCCCTCGTCAAGTGGGACGAATTTTGGTTCAGCCCTGCATCTCCTTTTTCCTTGGCCATGATCAGGATCTTGATCGGAGCGTTGGCATGCTTCCAATTTTTGCAATACCTTGTTGCCGGCCCCGATTGGTTGGGGACGCAAGGTTTTTTTGAGCCGGAAATGGGACTTCACTTTATTGGTGAAGGCGTTGAAGGCACCGGCAGTTTTTACCGTTGGTCGATCCTGTACGCGCACCCTTGGCTGATATCCCCCCTAGCTGCGATCGGGCTAATCGCAAGTTTTTGCCTACTGCTGGGGCTCGGCGTCCGAATCGCCCCTTGCATTGCCTGGGTGGCCCTTTGCAATTTTCATCATCGAGCCCCCCTGTTAATTTCCCCCGATGATCTTCTGCTTTCTGCCGCTTTGACCTACTTAATTATCGATACCGGACGATTGAAATGGAGCGCTCGTCCTGCGATCGCATCGGGGGAACCAAGGGTCAGCGCGAATGTGGTGATCAGGCTGTTTCAATGCCATTGTTGGATTTGGATTGCGTTTAGTGTGGCGTCCATGCTGAGCTTTCCCGTCTGGTGGAATGGACAGGCTGCATGGGTCCTGATTCAAGATCGTCATGGCTGGCTGGCTTTGCCGAACGATTGGGAAAGCACTGGGCTTGGGATGACCCATCTTGTTGTCGCATTGCAGGTTGCTATTTTGTTTTGCATGTTACTGCCGACGTGTCATTGGCTTGGACGTTGGATGCTGTATGCTTTCTTGCTGTGCACGCTTTTGCTGACGGGCGACTGGATGTATGCCGCATCGCTATTGGCGTACAGCCTAGCAATTTGGCCAATCTTATTTAAAAACACACAAAGAACTTCATGACGCAAGAGAAAAAACCTCAGTCCGGCAAAATCAGTCGCCGCACGTTTTCAACATCGGCCTCCATCGCAACCGCAGCGGTTTTCAGTAACTCGTTGTCTGTCCCGTTTGCCGGCGGCGTTTTCGCTGCTGCTGCTGCTGAACCTGTCAGGACCCTAAATCAAAAGGAACGCAAAGTGAAGTTTTGCCTCAACACCAGCACCATTCACGGCGAAGTGATTCCCGTGATCGAACAAATTGCAATCGCTCAAAAAGCTGGTTACAACGCGATCGAACCTTGGTTGCGAGATATTGAAAAATATCTCTCCAGCGGCGGAACAATCTCTGACCTCCAAAAAAGAATCGCTGACGCCGGGCTAACGGTTGAAAGCGCTATCGGGTTCGCCAACTGGATCGTTGAAGACGATGCCGCTCGTGCGAAAGGTTTGGAGCAAGCTCGAAAGGACATGGATATCGTAACGGGGATAGGTGGCGTTCGAATTGCAGCCCCGCCAGCAGGTGCGAATGACGGGCCGGTACTCAACCTAGATCGCGTTGCCGATCGTTATCGTGCTCTTCTCGAAGTCGGAAGAGCCGCCGGTTGTGTTCCTCAGCTTGAAGTCTGGGGCTTCTCCAAAAATTTATCGAAGCTTTCGGAAGTCCTTTACGTTACCGCTGCGGCTCAACATCCCGACGCATGTGTGCTTCCCGATATTTACCACCTCTACAAAGGTGGTTCCGAGTTTCACGACTTGGCCATGCTATCCGGACGACGCATTCACGTTTTCCACATGAATGACTATCCTGACTTGCCAAGAACTACCATCAACGATGCCGATCGAGTCTATCCGGGACTTGGAGTCGCGCCCGTAGCAAAAGCCCTGAAAATGGTTATGGAAAGCGGATTCCAGGGGGCCCTATCCCTGGAGCTTTTCAATCGTACCTATTGGCAGCAAGATCCCAACGAAGTCGCCAAAACCGGTCTCGAAAAGATGAAACTATCGGTTGCCGCAGCGACCTAAGCCTGTCGAGAAAGCAGCCGTTGAGACTATGGTTCAATCAAGTTCTTTCCCCTTCGGGCTGCTGAATGCCGATACCAAAACCAACGCGCGGCGAGGCAGGCTACGATTGCCCCACGGGGACGTCGAGACCCCCGCATTCATGCCCGTCGGAACTCAGGGGACGGTCAAAGGACTGACGATCGACCAAGTCGAAAAAACTGGCGCACACATTCTTCTGGGGAATACCTACCACTTGTCATTGCGCCCCGGAAGCGACTTGATCGCCGAGCAAGGCGGTTTGCACCGCTTCATGGGCTGGGACAAACCAATCCTTACCGATAGTGGTGGCTTTCAGATCTTCTCACTTGGTGACATGAACAAGGTTACCGAAGATGGGGCTACTTTTCGATCGCATTTGAATGGAGCCAAAATTCACCTGAGGCCAGAAGATTCCATTCGAATCCAAGAAGAGCTAGGCAGCGACATCGCAATGGTTTTGGATCACGTGATCGCTCTGCCTGCCTCCGATGAAGCGGCTTTGGATGCAAGCGATCGAAGCGTGCGTTGGGCTCGGCGATGCAAAGAGTCCGCAAAACGAAGCGATCAAGCTAAGTTTGCTATCGTTCAAGGTGGACTGAACGCCGATCTGCGAATTCAATGCGCCGAACAATTGATCCAAATCGGATTTGATGGCTATGCTGTGGGTGGCCTAAGCGTAGGTGAACCCCCCCCCGAAATGTACCGTGTCCTAGACATCGTCTGCCCCGTGTTACCCACGGATCAACCACGTTATCTCATGGGGGTAGGTAGACCCATCGATCTGGTGGAAGGCATCGCTCGAGGGATCGACATGTTCGATTGTGTGATGCCAACCCGCAACGGACGCAACGCGCTTGCATTTACGGCAAACGGTCCATTGCGAATGCGGAACCAAGTTCATGCACGCGACGAAAAACCTATTGAGGAAGATTGCCCCTGCATCGCATGCAATCGAAGCCGGGCATACATTCGACACCTATTTCAAGCCGACGAAATGCTCGGCCCCATGCTGCTGTCGATCCATAACCTGACTTTCTATCAGCGACTGATGCAGCGGGCTCGACAAGCGATCGAGGAAGATCGATTCGAAGCATTTTTGTTGGAACAACGAAGCAAATTGGAACCAACACCAGATTCGGATTAAGCAGTTGCTCGCCTGTGGGGTGTGGGATGCCCTCCGAACGCGAATTAGCAAGCATTCGAAAATTGACTATTTGGATGGTTAGCTTTGCTTGCTATGGGTGACCGGTTTTGGGTTGATCTGGATTCCAAAATCGTCTATTCCCTGGCCATGAAATGCACCCTCAACGAACCGCAATCTCGAACCTCTGGACGGCTTGGGATTTTTCCAAGCCCGCGTCTGTTATGGGCAGTTACGGTCGTGGTATCTTCGCAGCTGCTTCTTGCAGGTCAGGTTTTTGGACAGATCAACCTGAATCCACCGAACCAGTTATTGCCTAACGGACCCGCGCGAAACACTCCTTCTGCTCCGCCTGCGAACTCATCCAATGCAAACCAGCCCAATTTGAATTCGGGCTTCCGAGCATCCACACAACCGGTATTGCGAACGGCCCAACAGCCATTGCAGCCCGACCCTCCATCGATCCTTGGACCTTCATCAACACCCCAAAACACAACTCCTGCGATAGCACCTCCGGCTGCGATCGCCGCCCCTGTCAGCGACGTGAACTCGATCACGCCAGACGCGGTGATGACGATTATCCAGCAATTGCAAGCAGCGACCGACCTGGATGGGACTCTTAAGCAAACACTGCTAACGACGTATGAAGCTATTTTGGCAGAACTCAAAAGCCGGGCGGAACATGAGAAACTCTCCAAGGAGCTCTTGGTAGCATACGAAGCAGCTCCCGCCGCCACGGCCGAGGCCAAGAAGCGAAAAGAGAATCCGGCTCAGCGTTTTCTTTTTTCTGGAGGTGAACTACAGGATTATGAAATCGAGACGCTCAAGTCCGTTCAATTGGAGGTACAGGGAGTAGCCCAAGCGGCCATGGACGCCAGAACTCGCGTGGAAGCAGCCATTGCTTCGCGAGAAGCTAAGCGAAAAGATATTCCGCGATCGATTGCAGACGACAAAGCCGTCTTAGTAAAGCTGAATGAAGAACTTGCGATGGTCGCCCCTGAGGGGCTTGATCCCAGAGTTCGTGAAGCGGGTACTCTTTTGCTGCGTTCCAAGCTGCTTGCCATCAACGAACGTATCCGCCGACTCGAACAGGAGCAACGAACTTACGATGCGGAAGCAGAGCTTCTGCCCGTGCGACGTGAAGTCTTCCTGATGGAAGAAAAGTACCAGCTTGCAAAGCTCAAGGAAGTCAAAGAAGAATTAGGCAAACGCCGGGAAAATCAAATTGCGGAGCAGAAACGATCGCTCGAGGAATTGGTGGCTGACACCTCTTCGGACGTGAAGTCTCGGGCAAGCTCGCTCCTGAAACGATCAGAAGATTGGCTTCAATTGGCAAAGCAAAATACATCTCTTCGAACGGAAATCGACGCAGCACGCATGGAGCTTAAGCTTTGGTCCGATCGCTACAAGATTATGACCGAGCGAATTTCTCCTGAAAGCAATCGTCATGTCTCCAACTTCAATAGCTGGGTTGGGCTGATGTTGCGAAAACAACGGGGTGAGCTTCCTGACATATCGCAATTGGAAAAGAAACTACACGACTACCAAGCGAAGATGCTATCAACCGAAACGCTTCGGCTGGAGTTGGAAGACTGGAAGGCTTCTTCGGTTCTTGCTGATGATTTAGCCGTTGGCATGACTCCAATTCCATTAGAAGCCGGTGAGCCATTCGCTGAACTAACCGCTCGTGAACAAAAACGCATTTTGAACGCGATGGAGCATAAGCTTGTCGACGAATTCCGACTCGACGCCAACAACTACTTCGATAGCCTATTCGGACTTGCCGAGACTAGCCAGCAAACCATCGATCAAGTGAAACGCTATCGATCCTTTATCGATGAAAACGTCCTTTGGATTCGCTCTTGCGATCCTATCAGTAAAATCGACTTCCGAAATGTTTGGCCGTCGCTTCAGTGGTTGTTCGATTTAAGCAACTGGAGAACCATCCCGGAGACGTTATTCCGAGACGCAAAAGCACATCCCTGGGCCTACTGTTTTGGCTGCAGTTGCTTCGTGGTACTGCTCGCAAACCTCAAAAAAATCAAACAGCATAGTCAAATGCAGGGACGGATCGCTAGCAAGCCAAATTGCACTTCGTTTTTGCCCACGTCGAAAGTCCTTTTAGATTGTATCTTGCTGAGCTCGCCATTGGCGATCCTGCATTTGGTGGTTGGCTGGAGACTACTGAATAACTCGGACGGGAATTCGTTCGTGGAAGCAATCGCCATGGGTTTGGTCGCGAGCGCTCGATACTTTTTCCCTCTGGAGATGATTCGACAAGTCAGCCGTTCGAATGGACTTGCCGAGAATCATTTTGCATGGCCCGCCGTCACGACTCAACTATTGCGGAAAAATCTCCGCTGGTTCATCGACTTGGCTATTCCAGCTGTGGCCATTGTTGGGATCGTGTCCCAATTTGGCGAGGCAAAATGGGAGAACTCGTTAGGTCGATTGACTTACGGACTACTCATGTCGTTGTGTTTCATCGAACTGGCAATACTGTTGCATCCAACGAAAGGGATCTTCAGTGACTTTCTGAGTCGCAACGCCGGTGGGTGGATCGATCGATTGCGGTTCGTATGGTATCTCGCCTTATCGTTTGGGCCAATCGCTCTGATGGCGATGAGCATGATGGGCTATCACTATACGGCCATTCGTCTTGCGATGCATTTGCACACCACGTTCATCGCGTTGATTGGAATCCTCCTGCTTTCCAGCTTGATTCGACGTTGGCTTTTACTCCAACGTCGCCAAATCGTGGTTTCGCAAGCAAGACAAAGACTCGAAGAAGCTCGACGTCGCGATCCTGGTTCGACAGCGGCCCCTTCCACCAGTTCGCTGAGCGCCGTCGATGCAGCCTCCGGACTCGCTGAAATCAATGCGCAAACCATCCGGCTTATCTCAAGCACCTTGGTGTTCGCCGCAATCGGTGCCGTCGCGTTTATCTGGTCCGGTATTTTGCCAGCGGTGGGCGTGCTGGAGTCCATTGAACTTTGGACGGTCGACGGTGCGACCGCTGCCGAACGCAAACCGATTACCCTTGCGCACATGTTGATTGCGATCCCCACGATCATCATGACGGTTGTCGCAGCAAGAAACCTTCCCGGCCTTCTCGAAATCGCGTTGCTACAACACCTGCCGATTGAGAATGCGGTTCGTTATGCTATTGCATCGCTGTCGCGTTATACCATTTTGATCTTGGGTATCGCGATGACCTTCAACAGCATCGGCGTACGGTGGGCCAGTATCCAATGGCTTGTGGCTGCGTTGGGGGTTGGTCTGGGGTTTGGTTTGCAAGAAATCTTCGCCAATTTTGTTTCCGGTTTGATTTTATTGTTTGAACAACCTATTCGCGTTGGTGACGTGATCACGATTGGTGAAACAACAGGTACCGTGTCTCGTATCCGCATGCGAGCTACCACCGTTACCAACTTTGATCAGCAGGAACTGGTGATTCCAAACAAGGACTTGATTACAGGTCGACTCCTGAACTGGACTCTCTCCGATTCAACCAACCGGATCACCATCCTCGTCGGTGTCTCCTACACCTCCGATCCAGTGCAAGCGTGCAACATCCTGCGCGATATCTGTTTGGCTCATCCCAACGTTTTAAAAGACCCAGAGCCAACCGCATTTTTTGAACAATTTGGTGACAGCACTCTGAACTTGAAGGCCCGTCTGTTCCTAGCAAGTTTGGACCAGCGATTGCCAACTCAACATGACCTACACACCTCTATCTTGCAGAAGTTCAACGAACTGGGGATCGAGATTTCGTTTCCGCAACGCGATTTGCACCTGCGAAGCCTACCCAAAGAACTGTCGGACGCGTTGAACGGAGCCAGTATTCGAAGAGCCGCTTAAAGGCGGGGCGATCCTAGATTCACTGCGGCATGTCGACTCGCATCCAAAAAGGATGCTGTCGATCAGCCCGACCGCGTACATCTTCTAGCATGACTCGAATGTCGGGCTTGGGCTCAATTCGTTTCCGATCGATTTCGATGAGCCGAGTGAAGTCGATGAATTCAGGGCCCAAATAGATGGTGTACTTCTTGGCAGGGACCGTTTGCATACGGATCGAATTCGTAGCGGGATTGATCGAGGATTCAATCTTGTATTCAATCCCTGGTTGATACAGAAGCGGATGAACCAATTTTTCTGCATTGAGTTGATCTGTTTCGAACCACCAGAAAAAACGATCTCCAGCACGCGAGGTAATCGTCTTAATCTCTTTTGGAACGACGGTGCGCACTTTGGTGGGTAGGCTCATCCAGTCCATAATCTTGGGAAGCTCCTCCTGAAAGTGATCGAAGCCCCGGCCTTGATAGATGGAAATCAGGCAATCAATCTGTTTCCGATCCAAATAGTTGTCCCAAATCGGAGCGTTCACAGGGACCGATCCGTCTAAATCGCCAGCCACAAAATAGCTTGGTACATAGACGGCATTTTCCCAATACTGGACGATGTATTTTCCGGCATTGGCCCCGATGCAAATGCAACCAGCCCAAAGATCGGGGTGTGCTAATGCAAGATCCCATGCAGCAGTCGCGCCCATGAAATGCCCCGACACAAAGACTCGGTCCACGTCGATGCTGAACCGTCTCATCGCATCGCGCAGCGAACTCAATATTGCAGCCTGTTCGTTCTCCGTATAGTTATAACTCGGCTGATTCTCTTCCGACCAATCGGGCGACACCACAATGTAACCACGCCGCGACGCCTCTCCCATACATCGCTGCTCCGGGCTGTTCGGCGAAAAATAACCTACCCACCAATCGATCTGCTGCTCCGCGGTACTGTATTGACTTGGGATTGTTAAAACACATGGGTATCGACGATACGGATTGTATTCAGGGGGTAGCTGCACCACGTAGCGGACACTCGTTCCCATCCGGCGTCCCTTCTGCGGTACCTCAATCGTAAATCGCCCAGGGACCGTGACCTCGGTGGGTGTTTCTTGCGAATCCGGTCCATAAACAAGCTTTTGCACCGAGGCTTGATCTGGGACTTGTAGCGGCGGCGGCATGTTCTCCAAAATCTTGGCGACCAATCGAGGACTGCCGGCTTCCAATCTCAAGATGGATTCAATCGCCTGATCGTTGCGGACGCGGCTCGAAAGATACTCGGTTATCAGCGATCTTGCTTGAATACCCGAGGCGACAACAGCCGAGTTGTCTTCGCCAATGGTTGGGCCAAACAGCCAGCCACTCACAGCCAAGGAAGCGAGTTGCTCGGGCTTGAGCGTGGCATCCGCGCGGCGACGCCGGTAGTCGGATAACCTGACCACCGTATCGGCTGTAAGATTCAGGGAAATCTCCTGTTCCATCAAGCTAAACTTTGCCTTGGTCTCGCTCTCTGGCATCTTAGAAATGTCGTCGTGGAGCCATTGCAAAATCTCGGATTGCTCTTTCAACTCCACCGCAAGAGCCTGCAAGCGACGGTCCACCTTGAGCTGAGTTTCCAACGCCACCTTTGTCTTGTCGATACTTTCTAAAATCATCCGAGCAAAGCGATGCTGCCCAGCAAGCTGGGCGTTCTGAGCTGCCTCGAAGAGTTGATCCGCAAGCAGCTGATCAAACTGCTTCAATTGCGACGCTTGATTTGCAAGTTCTGGAAACTTATGAATCGCCTTGACCAACATTTCCCGAGCTTCGACGAATCGTCTGGATTCAGAGAAAAAATTAACAATGTCGAGCCAGTCTTTCGGTCGCTCGCGGCTGGCATTGTGCGCCAAGATATCCATGAGCATTTGGCTGTCGAAACTGGAAGGGGACAGCCGCATATCCCATCGAAGCTCGTTCTTATCTGTGTCTAAAGTTTGAACCCGAACAAACTGAGTCGAAACCTCGGTTATCCCCTGGACAAAGTTGGTGATCCCCTTGGGGCCAAGCACATTGTAAAAGCGTCTGCCAAACAATTCAAATGCGGTCGGTTCGCCTGGACCTAGCAAGACTTGAATGAGCGGAGCGTTTTGGCCGCTCTCCACTTCGCTTTGGTTGCCCTCGAAGTCAATTTTCAAGAGGGACTTGGCTTGTTGAGGGTTGTCGAGAACTCGGTTGATGTTGACGTACGTTTTACGAAGGCCATCGTCCATTCCCACAATCGACTTGGTCAATGCTTGCGCCCGAGCATTGACAGAGCCTCCTGAAGTGAACGTTCCTATTTCGAAACGATCTCCTGGGCCGAGGGTTGTGCCGTCGGTGAGCTTCAGCGTGCTCTGCTGTCCCCATGCATTCCAAGTCAAAAACGAAAAAAACACGCAACAAGAAGCAATTGCGTTCTTGTAAAAAGGGCTCTTGGAAACAAAATGAACCTCAACCGAATGCTGCCAGAGTCCTTGAACGCTTGATCTGCTGATCGAATTCATATTCAGTTCATTAAAATTGAGCCGCGGTCGCTAGCCGCATGACTTGCATCCCAAAAAAGGATATTCGGCGCGGCTAGCGCCCGCGGCTCAAACGGCGCATTAAGTAATGTCTGAACTACCGGCCGCCGAAATACTTTTTAAGAGTTTCCGAGGCAGCTTCCTTGGTGTTGACCGTTGAAGGTCCTTGCGACGACTGCTTGGGCAATTTGATAGGTGCCCGCTTCTCGAACTTCTTCGGCTTATCATCCTCGATCGGAGCAACCGTGCTCGCGGAATCTACATCCATTTGTGTGGCGTTGACACTGGTCGTGTCTTCCATCGAAAACTGACGAGTTTCCAAATCGGTACCTGGTCGGTCGATTTGATCGGCTTCGGCTAACCAAGAACTGATGTCAATGCTCTCCTTGGAGTCCAACGAACTCTGCTCGGTGATTCGACCCGCCGCCTCTTTAATAGATTGAACTTCAGGCTGCTTGGAATTGGCGATTCCGACTTCGATCAGGATCTCAAACTCCAATTGACCACATCGCATCTTGTCGCCAGTTTTGAGAATCTTCGCTTTGTCAGGTGATAGCTGCTTCTCATTGATGAAAGTGCCGTTCCGACTCTTAAGATCCAGCAGCAAAACGCGACCATCCTTCTGAACGATCACGCAGTGCTTACGGCTGATCGATTCACTTTTTGGGCGCAGCTGACACGAGTCACTACGGCCAATCAAAAACTTCTCATCCTTTACGGGGATAATTTTCCCCTCGTGTGTGCCCGACAGAACCTTCAGCATTACCTGCATTGCAGTCCCTCTTTAGACCTTGTTCTCGATCATTCCAAGATATGTACACTGGTGACTACCAGACGAAACTTATATTCATCAAATCTTAACGGAGAGGCGGCTCCTTACCAGTTTAGCCACAACCGCATCAATCACAAAGGCTTCTGATGTGAGAATTAAACACCGTTTAGCCGTTTAATAAGCTTTCATGTCCTCCAGGGTGGGAAAGTCCGCCATTGTTGCCGGCTGCCAACCACATTGGAGCACCTGCGAAACTCCTAATTTTAACCAAAAAACCAAATGCTTTGTCCAAACTTCGGTTTCATCCTGCGTTTGGAGGGTGCCCACGGAAGGCGATCTATCTTCTAGGTTTGCCTGGTTCCCGTTTGGCAGGTCTAGCAACCCTGGCAGACTTGGCGTCAAAATCGAACGTCGAAGCAATAGGCTGCCATGCTGCAGAAGCCCAAACTTGGTTCGGCGCTGAGCACTTCCTAATACTTTGTTTTGCTCAACAATTAAATCGACTGGCGAGCGTCTCGAAAAACAGAGAAAAGGCTCAAGTTTCGGATTTGATGCCGTGGAGCATGTACACGTCTCCGATAGCACTGCGTCCCAACCCATGGATTGTAGACCTTTGGCAATAGCGTTATGCACAGACCGGTAAAGTTTCTCGCTGTGCCCTTTTTCGGCTGCCGACCTGGCCGGAATGATAAGACTGTAGGTAAGCTCACGGTCGTGCAGAATTGCACCACCGCCGGTTTTTCGTCGGACACAAGCGACATCTCCCAAGCCTGGTACTTCGCCCCGATCCTCCACCACCTGAAAATGCCCCAGGGATAGGGTCGGCTCTCTCCATCGGTAGATTCGCAAAACGACAGGACTGTCCGGGGTAGCACCAGCTAACAAAGCCTCGTCAATTTCCATGTTGGTCGTGCCCTGAAACGGTGGTGTAATCAGCACAACACCTCTTTCAGCCGATCGTACTTCCATCTGTCCTGTCACTCCGGTCAGCCCTTAGTCAGCTTACGAATTCTCGCACTGATGCTTGTAGGTGGGCCAGTCGAGCAATTTGGTCAGTTCACTTGGATCGCTCATTTTGACCTTCATGATCCATCCATTTCCATAGGGATCTTGATTCAAGCTGTCCAATCGGTTGACAAGTTCTTCATGAACCCCCACAACCGTTCCACTCACTGGGCTGTACATCGGGCTAACTGCCTTCACGCTTTCCACTTCCCCAAATTCGTGGCCCGCGGTGACTTCTTGCCCTACCTTCGGCAGAGCCATAAAAACCAAGTCCGTCAGTTGCTCGACGGCGAACGAAGAAATTCCAACCGTTGCAATTCCTGGTTCATCGGCGCTCACGTGAGCCCACTCGTGAGAATCGAGATAGTGAAGATTTTCGGGAACAATACTCATTCTATTTATGGTCTCTTATAAAAAGGAAGAACGGTGACGGTCGCGGGAACTCGCGTACCTCGAATATCTACATCAAGCACTGTCCCAGGCTGAGAAACTTCCGATGGGAGATAAGCCATGGCGATCGGTTTATCCAGCGTTGGAGAAAAACTGCCGCTTGTCACGGCACCAACAACTCGGTTGTCTTGATCTCGCAATTCGGAACCTTCGCGAGCAGCTCGTCGGCCCGTCAAAACAATCCCGACCCTTTTGAGTAAACCTTGGTCGATCGATTTTTTCGCAAGCGCTTCGGAGCCAATGAATGTTCGATCTTTCAAATTACAGGCAAAGGAAAGGCCAGCTTGATAAGGATCGATCGATTCGTTGAGCTCGTGTCCGTACAGGGGCATACCAGCCTCCAGCCGCAGTGTGTCGCGTGCCCCTAGGCCGACTGCAGCCACCCCGTGCGCTCGCCCCGCCATCATGATGTTTTCCCAAACACGGCATGCGTCTTCGGCTTTCACAATGAGCTCAAGACCGTCTTCCCCCGTGTATCCCGTTCGAGAAACAATGCAGGGTTTGCTCATTTGCTCCGTTACTTTCGCTTTGTAATAGCCAAGTGAAAAGACGGATGCTGGCAACAATGGCTTGCAAATTTCTAGGGCCTTGGGCCCTTGAACTGCAATCATCGCGGTGGATTCCGTAACGTCATGAAACTCGACGTCGGGGAAATCTGCCAAATGAGGCTGCAACCAACGAACGATCTTGGCTCGGTTGCTGGCATTGACCACCAACAGGAAATAGACCTTTCCGCTGGGGCTCTCAAGACAACTGACCAACACGTCATCCAAGACCCCACCTTCTTCGTTGCACATCAGCGAATATCGAACCTGCCCTGTCTGCATGTCAAGGACTCGACGCGTCAGAAGGTGCTCCAACAGCTGATCGGCTCTTGGACCGTCAAATCGTAAACGCCCCATGTGCGAGATGTCGAAAACGCCAGCCGCAGTCCTGGTCGCTTGATGTTCAGCAACAATACCGGTGTATTGAACCGGCATCGAATAACCCGCAAAGTCGACCAACCTTGCACCGTTAGCCTTGTGCCAATCGACTAGTGGAGTGGTTTGGAGCGGAGCATCCATAGATCTGAGCCAATAGAGTGTAAGAGCCTACGATGTCGTCGCCAATACGCTTCGACATCCCAAAACGTGCAACAGCAGACTAGCGTTTTCGCTTCAGAGCTTCCACAACCGCTTTACCCATGTCGGCAGGCGACTGCGCAACAACAATACCCGCTTCTTCCAACGCCTTGACCTTCTCTGCTGCAGTCCCCTTACCACCAGTGATAATGGCACCAGCGTGTCCCATCCGCTTGCCAGGAGGAGCTGTTCTGCCAGCGATGAAGGCTGCTACCGGCTTGGTGACGTGGTTCTTGACGTACTCGGCAGCCTTTTCTTCGGCATCGCCACCGATCTCACCGATCATCAAAATGACTTCAGTCTGATCGTCGTTTTGAAAACGCTCGAAAATGTCAATATACGATGTCCCTACGATCGGGTCCCCACCCAAACCAATGCAGCTGGATTGCCCCAAGTTCAAGCTGCTCGTTTGCCAAACCGCTTCGTACGTCAGCGTCCCACTTCGCGACATGATTCCGACCTTGCCGGGGTTATGAATGTAACCAGGCATAATTCCAATCTTGCACTCGCCAGGTGTAATCACCCCGGGGCAGTTAGGGCCGATCAAAATCGACTTGCTTCGCTTGACTCGGTCGTAAACATGGACCATATCCAAAACAGGCACCCCTTCCGTGATTGCACAAATCACTTCGATGCCTGCATCGATCGCTTCCAGAATTGCATCCGCCGTAAAAGCAGGCGGAACGAAAATCATGGATGCGTTCGCGCCGGTTTGCTGCACGGCTTCCTCAACGGTATCAAAAACCGGAAGCCCCTCTACGAATTCGCCGGACTTGCCCGGGGTGACGCCCCCAACCATTTTGGTGCCATACTCTTTACACCCCTTCGTATGGAACGCCCCCGACTTGCCTGTGATGCCTTGACAGATAACGCGAGTGTCGCGATTTACAAGAATACTCATATTGAATTCGTTCTAGGTTTTAGATTGATTGTGTGATGCGATTGTTGAGTTTACGTTGCGATTGGAAGCATTTGGAAAGATCCAGGTAACAAATGATCGCGCGACCTATGCAATGGATCCAACCACCTTTTGAGCTGCGTCGGTAAGGTTTTCGGCTGAAATAATTGCAAGGCCACTCTCTCGCAACATTTTCTTTCCTTCTTCAACTTCCGTACCCTCAAGGCGTACAACCAAAGGCACCGTGAATCCAACCTCTTTGGAAGCTTCAATAATGGCCTGTGCGATGGTGGTGCATCTTGCAATGCCACCGAAAATGTTAACCAAAATCGCTTTGACATTTGGATCCGACAGAATGATCCGAAACGCCTCGGTAACTTGCTGCGTGTTCGCTCCGCCACCCACATCCAAGAAATTCGCAGGGGCTCCGCCGTGGTGCTTGATGATATCCATAGTCGCCATGGCCAATCCCGCACCGTTGACCAGGCATCCAATGTTGCCATCCAACTTCACGTAGCTCAAGCCCGTGTTGGACGCGCGAATTTCTGCGGGCTCTTCTTCTGCCAAGTCTCGCAACGCTTTGATGTCCGGATGACGGTACATCGCATTGTCATCAAAAGTGATTTTGGCATCTAACGCAATCATCTTGTTATCTTCGGTGATGACCAAAGGATTGATCTCAGCCATGGCACAATCTAGTTCGACGAACAGCTTGCATAGCTTTTTCATAAAGAAATCTGCGCTTTTCGCAGCATCACCGGTAATGCCCAGCTTCTTGCAAAGCTTGCGGACCTGGTAGCCTTCAATACCGTGAGCTGGATCAAAATGCTCGCGAAGGATCTTCTCTGGCGACTCTTCTGCAACCTTTTCGATCTCAACGCCACCTTCACTACTCACCATCAGCAAAGGCAATTGAGCCGCTCGGTCAACAACAACAGCCAAATACAGCTCGCGAGCGATCTTGCATCCGGCTTCGACAAAGACCTGATTGACTTTCGCTCCGCCCGCAGCGGTCTGGATGGTAACGAGATGGTTCCCAATCAAGTTCTTAGCAACGGTGGCCGCTTCGTCGCCACTTTTCACAAGTTGCACGCCGCGTTGCGATGGAACTTCGGTCACGGTGCCTTTTCCTCGACCGCCCGCATGAACTTGAGCCTTCACCACAGCGATGCTGCCGGCGAGCTTCTCGAACGCTTCTTTGGCTTCTTCAGGCGTTTTTGCAACGAAACCTGCAAGCACTGGCACCTGGGCCTTGCGAAAGAGTTCCTTGGCTTGGTATTCGTGAATTTTCATCAGGGATTTCTCGTTTTGGATCAGACCGGGTTTCAGGCGTTATCGCCCACAGAACAGGAGTTGGCAAATGATTGGTGATTCTAGTTTTCTGTCAAGCACCTTCTTGCCATGAACCATCCTTCGCCAACCGTTTCGTTTCAGGAATTTTCCGATACAATGCTGGCCTAGCGGAAAGCACTCTCCGAATTTCTCATGGCCTTCCCATCCATGTTCACTCGTACTTTTTTCGTACTTTTATGACGCACTGGAATAATGACCCCCGTTGGGAAGCCTTGGTGGAGGACACCTACGCAGAAGCCTTTCGCAGTTTGTACGCGTCTGTTCTCGTAACCGCCAAAGATCAAAAATGGCTGATGGCAGCTTGCCAAGCCGCGACCGGACACGCTAGCAGCACGATCATGTGCGATTGCGAAGCCGGAGTGGAACAGATGCTGGATGGAAAATCGCCCGGCCAGGAAACTCCAGATGGGCGAGTGGGGGCCAAACTTCAGTTCCATATCCCTCGATTTCGCAAAGATCGAGTTGAGCATCTGGAACGCGTTCTTTTGGCTCGGCTTAGCCAAAACGTTTTGACCTGTCCGACAACCCGATGTTTTAATGCTCTCCATACCGATCCCTACTTTAAACTGGGACGAAAGATCGCATTCTTCGGCGATGGCCATCAGGCCCGTACCGAGATGTTCGGAGAAAAAGGCTGGACGATCCCAACTCTTGGCGGAGAATTTTTCCTGAGCCGCCGCTTCGGGTACGCCGACGGAATCATGGGTGGCAACCTTTGGTTCTTGGGCCGTTCCGAAGAAGCCGCCATCGAAGCTGCCGATCGGGCGGCAGTAGCCGCAGATCTTTATCCCGGCGTCATCACCACCTTCCCCGGCGGGGTTGCAGCCAGCGCAAGCAAGGCCGGTAGTAGCTACAAATTCTTGATCGCCAGCACGTACGCAGAATACTGCCCAACTTTAAAAGCCAAGCTAGGCGATCGGTCGCTGGTTCCCGATGGCGTTGTCTCCATCATGGAGATCATTATCAACGGCGAAAGCCTCGAGAAAGTAGCAGAGGCGACTTACGCTGCCATTGCCGCCGCGCTACCAGTCGAAGGATTGCACAAAATTCGCGCTGGAAATTATGGCGGCCGATTAGGCAAGTCCTTCATTTACCTTCATCCCGACAAGCATCCAATAACCTAGTCCCCTTGGCGTACTTATGGCAATCGATACCCCTTGTTCAGGATGTGGTAAAACGCTTCGCGTGGCGGACGATTGCGTGGGCAAAAAGGCACGTTGCCCCAACTGCCGAACCATTTATTTGGTTGGCTCCGCGCCAACCATCGAAAATCGAGACACCCAAAATCGAGCTGCCGACAATCCCGTTGCCTCGCCTGAAAATCCAATCCCAGAAACAACGTACGCAAACCACCTTCGGTTTACCGAAGCTAATTCGTTCGCGTCGCATCTGAGGCCAGAGGAATTACCGAGTTCGCCTCGGCCGTCCGAGCCAATTCCAAACCCCTCGGCCGAGCTAGCTACGCGACTGTTCATGGTTCGGGTTCCAAGTGGAGAGGAATATGGGCCGGCCGACGCTGTTGCCATTCTGGACTGGATTCAACAGAATAGGTTGGATGATCGATGCCATATTCGCCAGCAAGACCAAGAAACTTGGATTGGAATTCCCGCTTGGCGATTGCTTCAAAAAAGAGAGGCCGCTGCCAAAAACGTTTTTGCAAATTCCCCTCGCTCATTGAGCGCTCCGTCAGCGTCCAATCGGTCCTCGGCTGCTCCTGCAAGCGGACGAGGTGTCGTTGTTCTGATGCTTGGGATCCTAAGCTGGGTGCTATGTTTCAGCCTGATTGGAGGAATCCTCTGTGCCATCTTCGCAATCCCACTGGGGTTCAGCGAGCTCAAGAGAATCAATCAAGGCGAAAGCCCCTCGAACGAAAAATGGATGGTTCTAACTGGCCTTGGCCTAAGTGTCGCCAATGTGGCCGCTTCCGTCGTCGGCCTGGTGACCTTCATCATCGTGACAATCGTAAACTCTTAAGGCTATTCGACGTTGACTTTTGGCAGCTTCACGCTACTGTCCAACAACCATTTTGCTTTCCATTTGAAACAGGAATTATTTTATGCTCCGTAGATCGTTTCTCACTTCAGCTTCGGTAACAGGAGCGATTGCTATCCAATCGACGGTTCTTCCATCCTTCGGTTTTGCGAACGATTCGGAGGCCTGGCAAAATTGGCGCGGACCCAATCGGGACGGTATGCTGTCTGGCCAAACCTGGCCTGATTCGCTGGACGAGAATTCCCTCAAGAGCGTTTGGGCCAAAGATCTCGGAGACAGTTATTCCGGTCCCGTTCTTACCGAGACCTCCGTTTTCACAACCGAGTCCATCAGTGGGAAGGAACGGGTTTACAGCTTCGATCGGTCCAATGGCGACCTCCAGTGGAAGTACGAATGGGACGGCTCCCATTCGGTCCCTTTCTTTGCTGCAAGAAACGGAAGCTGGATTCGCTCCACGCCTGCGACCGATGGCCAGCGACTATTTGTGGGCGGAATTCGAGATGTGCTTGTGTGCATTGAATGCAAATCTGGGAAAGAACTCTGGAGGATCGATTTTGCCAAGGAAGCTGGCAAGGTGCCCGACTTCGGAATGGTTTGCTCCCCTCTCGTTGACGGCAATCACTTGTACATCCAAGCCGGAAAGGGTGTTCATAAGGTCAACGTCGCTGACGGCTCCTTGGTCTGGTCCGCATTGGGCGACAGCGGTGACATCGTGAGCAGCGGCGCTTTTTCCTCGCCAGTCATTCAAACGCTCAACGGCAAGCGTCAATTGATCGTTCAGTCCCGCACCAAGTTGGCCGGGATCGAATTGGAGACCGGGAAAGTCGATTGGTCCTACGAAGTCGCCGCATTCCGAGGCATGAATGTGCTAACCCCCACGGTCTGGCAAGACGGCATCTTCACAAGCAGCTACGGAGGCCGATCCTTGCTGCTGGACGTTCCCAATAACGACTCCACCAAGGTTCGATGGGAAAACAAACTGGAAGGCTACATGTCTTCACCGATTGTGATCGGTGATACTCTTTATTTACACCTGCGAAACAAAAGATTCGCTTGCTTGGACCTCAAGTCCGGTAGCGAGCTATGGGTGACAAAACCTTTTGGCGAGTATTGGAGCATGGTCTCCAACGGCACCAAAATCCTTGCCTTGGACCAAAACGGAAAACTTCGTTTGATAGCTCACAATCCAGCTGAATTTCAGCTACTGTCAGAACGAAGGGTCAGCGAAGACGAAGCCTGGGCTCACGTTGCAGTGGCCAACCGGCAAGTGGTGATCCGCTCTCAGAAAAAACTAGAACTTTTTGATTGGAGCTAATCTAGCCACCACTCATTCTCAATTCCCAAACTCAAACGGCAAAAACAAACCATGAGCAATCTGAGCCAAACACTAAGCAGCTACAAGTACTGGATCCTGGCTGCGTTGGGCCTTCTGGTCTTGGCTCAGTTTGTGGGCCGAGAAGATAAACGCAAAATCGAGCCCTCGAACGAGGCTCTTTTTCAAACCGAAGTCGCGAGCGAATCGCGACCCGTTTTGGTGAAATTCGGCGCCACCTGGTGCGGTCCCTGTAAGCTGATGGATGATTCGCTCGAAGCTTACGAAAAGACCACTGCTGGCAAAGTCAAAGTGGTTAAGATCGATGTGGATTCCAATCCAGCTTTGGCAGAACACTACGGCGTTCGACCTATACCCCATTCTTTCCTGTTCTATCAAGGGAAAGTGCTCTCGGACCAGATTGGATATCTGGATGCGGCCGAACTGCAGGCATGGGTCAACGACTCAACCAAAAGCCTCTAGGTATTTGCCTGCAATCTCAAGTGCCGGCATCGTTTGGCGAAATTTATCGCATGTAACGAGAAAAAGCACCCTTTCAGCGAACTTTCAGGGCAGGCTGTGCCGATAAAGCCGGTGGTACTGGGAATTCCGTAGATGCTAAGCGTAGCAATCATGCGTGAAAGACCAGTTGTCCGATGGTTTCATGGCATGTCCGTGCCAACCAACAGGTGCCAAAAGCATCTGTTCCAAGGGGGAATCATAGGATCATCACACGGTTGGTTCTGTGATCGCATATTTGCGTTGGAGAGATTTCAATGAAGTTGCTCAAGGGCTGGAAATTAAGAATACTGACCGGACTCGCACTCGCGACATTGGGCGGGCAATTGCAAGCTCAAATGAAGCCAGGAAGCATGGACCCGAGCCTGCTTAGCGGTCAAGGTCCAATGGGTCCTGCGTCTTATCGTATACCTGGCCCACCTCCAGGGATGATGCAAGATCCTTCCATGGACCCCTCCGTGGGAATGCCTCCCATGGGTATGGATCCAAATCTCCCGATGGCAGGCTACGGGCCTGATGGGAACGGCATGGAAGGAATGCCATGTGGACCGAACTGCGGTGGACCTGACTGTGGTTGCGGTGCAGGCATGGCGTGCTCCGACATGTTCGGTCGCGACCGATGCGGATTCTGGGGAGGCCTGCTTTCGAAACTCGGAGCCTGTCGCGGTAAACTCCGCCCCTACGGTGAAGGTGGTATCGCCACGCAACGTTGGTTTGACATTTACGGCGAAGCGATGTTCCTGCGGCGAACAAGCGGCCTGAACAACTTCCTCACTTCAACACGTGGAACTGGACTTGCCAATCCCGTGATGTCTACCGACCAGGTTGAACTAAACGACCTGGAGGCTGGTCTCAGCTTGCAAATGAACTTCCAGACAGGACCTGGGTCCAATCTCGAACTCGTTTACTTCGGCCTCAACAATTGGGAACAAACCGCCAACGTCACTTCCAATTTGCCAAACCTTTTTTCGTTCATCAGCAACTTCGGAACAACGCCTGTCAACGGCTTTGACGATTCCGACCGATCTCGTGAGCATACGCTCTCGTACCGATCGGGATTGAACAATGGTGAAATCAACTTCCGACGACGATGGTCGGAACCACACGGGTTCATTCAGGGAAGCGGCTTGTTCGGAGTTCGATACATGGACATCGACGAAACCGCCACCTTCACGGCTCGTGGCGAGTTTGATGATACATTCTTCGGCAATTCACCTCGATTCCTCGACTACACCACCATGACCCAAAACTCGCTGGTTGGTTTCCAAGTCGGTGGTGACCTATGGTACAACCTGTATCCTGGTGTCAAGTTGGGTGTTGAAGGCAAGATCGGTGTTTACAACAACCGTGCTCATCAAGACACACGAATTTTCGGGAACTCGATCCCGAATACCTTCAACGAATCCGTGCTTGCAAACCGTTGTGCATACATCACGCAAATCTCTCCCCAACTGTACTACCGCCTCAACTACTCCTGGGCAATCCGAAGCTCCTACCAAGTCATGTTCATCGACAACGTTGCTTTGGCTCCCGAAAACTTTAATGGTGCCGGACTCGCAGGCCTTGGAAATAATCCAAGTCGAGTGGCCCGCATCAACAACGATGGCGAAATCACTCTTCAAGGCTTCACCATCGGTGCCGAATACATGTGGTAAGTGCTTCAGCGAGAAGATCTAACCATCCTACAAACCTCTGGAGACTTCATTCTCCAGAGGTTTTTTGTTTCTATATCGATCGGATTCGCATGATTCCCATCGATCATGAAATCGAACGGATCCCCCAAGCTACCAAGCCTCACTTAACGTATGGCTTGCAAAAGGCTGCCGTAATCGTCGGTCCATGGCTTGGCCGTTCGCCGAGAGGGTTGGGTTGAGTCCGCCCAAGTTGGCAACGGTCGCTGCGTATCATTGAATAGAATGACCCAGCGCACATTCCCCGCGGATTCAATCAAAGCGGATCGTATTCCTAAAGCATCCGCAGAAGCCAACACAATCGGTGCGAGGTCGAGGTTGCGATTGGTAACATGGATCGCAATCACCCCGTCTTCCGCTACACGCGATCGATATAGGCTCATTGCCTCTTTGGTGAGCAAATGCATGGGCAACGCGTCGTTGGAAAATGCATCGGCAACCAAAATATCGTACGGACCTTCATCCCCAGAATGTTCTTTGGCTAACCATGCACGCCCATCCCCAAGTCGAATCGATGTCTCGCCTTGGTGATGGGTCAAGTACCTGAATTCCTCTTCCGCGATCGTCACCACCGCTGGACTAATCTCGTAATAGACCATCCGATCTTCCATGCGAGCATGCAAAGATAGCGAACCTGTTCCAAGACCAATAACCCCGATCCGAATTGGTCGCATGGGTTGCTGGCGAATCCACTGGATCGCAAGCCCGACCCCGGAGTCGCTTCTATAGTAAAGCGTCTGCTCGATCGAAAGCTCACCTTCAATCGGCTGCAACCCATGCTGAGTCCCACCGTGAAGCATCGCGCGCATCCCGGTCTTAGGATTTTCAACAACGCTAACCACCCCGAACCCATCGCGAACCTTGCGAACCACAACCTCATCCCCGCGAAAGGACGCATGGGAACCAAGCAATAGAATCAAGAAACAAGGCATTAAGATCACTGCAGGGAAAGTCACCCGACGAACCGAGTCGTCGGACAAAATGCGATTCCAATTCAATTGCGTAAAACGAACCGCGATCAAGACAGCTCCCAACCCGATCCCAATATGAAGTTCGTAATAATCATTCAAGACAACAGGTGCTAGGACCGCCGCAAACGCACTTCCCAAAGCACCTCCAAATGCGATAGCCAAATAGAATGCCGTCATCCGATCTGCCGTAGGGCGCGATGCATAAAGTTGCGCATGACCTATTAAGCAAGTGCACCCCACCACCAACAAGTACCCCAGCAACTGAGTCAGATAACTGAGCTCCAACCGAAAAAACAAGAGAGTACATGCGACCAAGCCAGCCAGGAAATAAATGGGGATTCCCACCCTGAATCTTCCAAACCACGTAACCCCAAATGCAAGGGACCAGGACGCAAGATAAATGGCCAGCGGCAAAATCCAAAGCACCGGGACAATGGCTCCGATTTGACTGATCTTGCTAGTGACCGCGGCTAGCAAAATGGATGTGCACGTAGACCAAAGGCTCCACATCCAAAAAGGATAGGAACCCGAATTCAGACTGGCTTGATCTAGCGGTGGTGGATTCGCAATATTGGTGGCGTTTCGTTCAAGAATCTGAGTCATCGTCCAGGTCGCGAACAAAAACAAAATTCCGAAAATGCAATAGCCGACTCTCCAGGCAAACAATTGGTTCGGAAGCGTCGTCCAAGGCTCAATCCCAAGCGGATACACCAAACAAGCGGCCAACGAACCTAGATTGGATGCAATGTACCAGCGGTAGGAATTGCGGCTTGCACTGGATTTCGCGGTCCATGACGACACCAAAGGACTGGTGCTCGACAGCAAAATAAACGGCAATCCTAGCGTACGAAACAATTCGAGCGCGATCCACCCGAACGAGTCCGTGGCAGCATCTTGCGCAAAATCAACATGGGTCGCTGTAATTCCGACTAAAGAAACAAGCAGGAGCCCGCAATGCAAGCCGCGTTGCTGAGCCGGTTTTAGAAACGTGGTCGCAAGATGCGCGTACACATAACCCAAAAGCAATCCGGTCTGAAAAAACAGCAAACAGCCGGTCCACACATTTGGCCCGCCTCCCAGTTTGGGAAGCAGCATTTTCCCTACTATCGGCTGAATCAAGAATACCAACGCTGCACCTGCTCCGAACAAACAGAGCAGATGCAATTGAGAGTAGAAGTTGCTCGATTTCGGCGAATTCATCCGCAGAGCCAATCCCTCTGAATGGAATCACTCAGAGGAAACCCAGCCGGAGGAAAACCAGTCGATCGCCAAAGCGTTTTCAATTTACTTCAGCGTGGTTAGATACTCGATCAAGTCCAAGAACTCGGATGGGGCAATCGTGGCCCCCAAGTTTTCAGGCATGCTGCTTTGCTTCGCCACCTTGCGCTCTTCGATATCTTCGATCTTAAGCGTTCGAGTCTTTCCTTCAGGCAACGCCAATGTAATCTCAGTTGCGGTTTCTTCTTTGACAAAACCAGCCAAGACTTCATCGTCCGTGGTTCGGATCAACTCCGTCAAATACTTCGGATCCATTTTGGCACTAGGTTCAACAATCGATTCGATCAAATCATGGCGATTTAAACGTCCCGCTACCACGGTCATTTCAGGGCCAAAAGCATAGCCTTTACCGGAAATCTGGTGACAGTTGGCACAAACGCGAGAAAAGACAGCTTTGCCGTTCTCTGCATTCCCAGGAAGCTTCTCCAGGGCTGCGTAGGCGTTGTTTCTTGCGACTTGCGTTCTCGCTTCGGGTGCTTCGAGAAGGATCTTGATTTGACGCTCGGCGGCGATTCCAGGCCCCGAAGTTGCCAGATACTTCTCGATGGCTTCCAAACCTTTTGCGTTTTTCTTGGCTAAGTCGCCGCTTCGATATAGCGGTTGCCAAGTTTGCTGAAGAGCTGCGATTGCATGCTCATTCACGTAGCTCAGCCACTTGTCTTGTTCGGTCGCAGCAATTTCCATCACCGCATCGACAGCCGCCTCGCTTGGAATAAAGCTAAGACCTCGCGACGCTTCGGCCCGAACGCGAGGATGTGCATCCTTGGAAGCAGCGATCAACAAATCGGTTGCATTAGGTATCAGCCTTTCTAGATCGGAGACAACGTGAACACCAGCTGATCGAGCATGAAAATCTTTTGCCGACAGAACTTTCGCTAAAAGCTGCTGATCCACCACGTGATGCAATTGCAACACCCAAAGGGCTTCCGTGATCAAGCGATCGTATTGAGCATCCTGAGTAGAAAGCTTGGATACCCAGGCCTTCACGGCTTGAACAACCTTATCGGCCGGTCGTCCACTCAATTCTCGCCTTGCGCGATAGCGAGTCCTGGGCTCATACTCGCGAAACTGCTCCAGCAATTCGATTTCCGACTTGCCGTATTGAGTCACAGGCTTCAACAACGGTCGATCCTTTGCAACCAAACGATAGATTCTTCCGCGAACGTGGTCGCGATTCGGATCACGTTGCGAGTACTGCATGTGGCCGACCAACGCATTGCACCAGTCGCCAAACCACAACGCCCCGTCGGGACCAATCTGAGGGTCCGCAGGACGGAAGTTCTTGTCCTTGCTGCGAATCAAATCATCGGGTTTGCCATCCTTCTTCAGACGCTCACCCGCTAATCCAGCCTTGTCATCGCGAACATTGAATAGAGGCAGACCGTTCATGTTGATCACGCAGGCATAGGTAAATTGACCTTGAACGCTGTCTGGCAGATGTCTCGAATACAAGAATTCGTTCCCAATAACAGGTCGCATTCCTTCGTTGTCAAAAATGGGGTCTAAGCCACGACGCGGACCGATCTGCGCTCCGGAAAGCCCAGTTGCCCAATGTTGTTGCGCAGTTGTTCCATCCCCTACAACCCCCTGCCCCCAAGGGTCAAAGGTCATGCACCAAGGATTGCCATACCCAGGAGTCGTGAAGCGCCGAAGCTCGAAGGTTTTTGGATCCAGTTCAAATGCACCAGCAGCACCAGACCAACGCTTAGGGCCCCAAGGTGTTTCGACAGTAGTGCTCATCGCAACCCCTTCTAGCATGTGCAATAGACCACCATGCGAAAATTCGAAGGCACCGATGGTGTGGTGCGTGTCGTCGGTTCCCCAACCATCCAGAATCTCGACCACTTGATCGGCTTTGTCGTCTCCGTCCGTATCCTTAAGCCAAATCAAACGTGGCTGGTCCACCACTAGAACTCCACCGTCAAAGAAATCAAAGCCAGTCGGGCAATGAAGCTTGTCGTAAAAAACAGTCGACTTGTCCGCTTCACCATCCGAATTGGTGTCTTCCAAGATGACCAACTTGTCATCAGGACGCTTGTCGCCCGGACGCCATTGTGGATAAGTCGGCATGCAAGCAACCCATAATCGCCCCCGATTGTCGAAATTGATTTGGACGGGCTTCGCAATTTCAGGAAACTTGGTCTCTTCGGCAAACAACTTGATCTCCATTCCATCCGCCACCTCTGTCGCGGCGATGAACTCCGAAGGGCTCAGGTATTTCAGTTCTTCGGGTTCGGAATAGTCTTGTCGCGGATCCCCAAATCGAGTCGGGGGAATCAGCAAGGCTTCCGTTACCGAATCATCGATGGGAGCTGTCGTTTTGCCCGCGGCAAGATCCCAAATGGCGGCGTCGCGCAGAGCAGCCATCGCACGAATTTTAAGATACTCGCGAGGGAACGTCTCATGGTCCCAAGTACGACGCCCACCATAGACATACCAACCATTGAGCATCCGATAATCTTGAGCATGAACCCAGCTCTTGTCGTTCACCATGTCGCGAACTTTAGCAAACTGCGACGAATTCACCGTCAGCGGCTTGCCAAACAAGGCTTCGTCCAACAAGCTTCCCAAAAGCGCTTCCCCTTCGTTGATAAGAGCGAACCCTTTCAGCGTGTATTGACATTTCGGTTCAGCGTCGAAAGCTTTCTTGGTCTTGGCGAAAACATCCACCACAGGAATATTCTGCTGCTTGCCAAGTTCGACGACCGCTTGGGCGTAAACGGCCAAGTTTTCATTCAGCTTTTCAGCGTTTGGCAGAAGCGGGTCATTCGTGTTTTCAAATGCAATCGGAGTCACCAGCACGAACCGTACCTTGCTGCCCGCGTCGTCGCGCGTGTAACGTTCTGAAAACTGCTTCAAGAAGGATTCGTACCCTCGCTTGAAACTGTCTACATTTCCCGCTCCGGCATAAGATTCATTCGATCCGAAAAAGCAAATCACCGTGTCGGGAGAAAAGTTGAACAAGGGATCGTCGAGCAAGTCGTAGTTACCGGGCCGCTGACGGTTTCCTACTTCATCGGCAGGTCTTGCAAAATTGCGAACCAGAAGCTTTTTCTCGGGGTGCCTTAGGTGAAGCAGCGTTTCGAAATTGCCGTACAGATTCATTTTCTCGGCGGTCGAATTCCCTACCAGCGCGATCCGCTCCCCTTCAAAAAATTGCAAAGGCAACGTGGACGGTTTCAGCTCCGGACGGGCCGGACGAGCAGGCATCTTCAGCAATTCTTTTCCTGGAACATCAGAATCTGCGGCAACCAGATTCGTTCCTGCCGGGGCAAGCCACCCCAAGCAAAGGACTACAAAAAGACGGGACAAAAGCCGAGTTTTTGGCAATGAAATCATATTCGGTGGCTAGAAAGGTGGGAGGGGGGGATGGAAGGATCGGTGATGCGTCAACAAGTAATAACCCGGACATGGATCCAGCATAATTCAATGCTGGAACTGACGCACTCAAAATCTACTCGTCAAATCGACTGACCAAATCTATTCGTCCATAACATCGGTTTCGCGACTCTTAGAGAGTTCACCGACGGCATTCTCGTACTTTTTGGTCAGTTCTTGAATTTCTTCCTTGGTCTTATCGCGATCGTCTTCGCTGATAACTTTATCTTTTTCCGCTGTGTCGACGGCTTTGTTTGCGTCTCGCCGAACGTTGCGAATTGACACTCGCGATTCTTCCGACAGTTCTTTAATCCGGGCCACCAACTTCTTGCGGACATCGGTGCTCAAGGGTGGAATGTTGATTCGAACAATCCGGCCGTCGTTTTGCGGATTCAGACCCAATTCACTGGCAACAATTGCCTTCTCAATGTCCTTGATCGTGCTTGGATCGAACGGGCGAATGACCAACTGTTGTGGTTCCGGTGCACCCACGCTAGCCAACTGCTTCAAGGGCGTTTGAGAACCATAAACAGTCACCTTCACCGAGTCGAGCAAGCCAGGGGTGGCGCGTCCGGTTCGGATGCCAGCGAGGTTGTTTTTAAGAACCCCAAGGGCTTTTTCCATGCGTTCTTCAGCGTCCATCAAGATTTCTTCGACAATCATAATTTGCTCCGAATTGAGAGAAGAGGTGTTGCGAAATGCGAGAGAGGTAAACCTGAGGGCATCACGACGATGCCAAGACCATGCGATCGATGCTTAAGTAGCGTTGATCAAGATGCGTTCGCCAGAGGCACTTCGAGGGCTGATTCGAGTACCAACTTTTTGACCGCTTACGGCTTTGACGATGTTGCCATCTTTCTTAAAATTGAAAATCAAGATGGGCAACTGATGAGTTCGGCACTGTGCAATCGCCGTGGAATCCATCACTTTTAGGTTTTTTTCCATGACCGTGTCGTAATCCAGTTCACGGTAGAGAATCGCATGAGGGTTCTTTTCTGGATCTTCGCTGTAAACGCCGTCTACCCGTGTTGCCTTGAGCACAATGTCGGCGTCCAATTCAAGACCTCGATTGGCAGCAGCCGTATCGGTGGTGACGTACGGAGCCCCCGTGCCAGCAGCCAAAATCACGATTCGCCCTTTTTCAAGATGCCGAATGGCTCGGCGTCGAATAAAGGATTCCGCCACCCCATCCATCTTGATGGCCGACATGACCCGAGTCGCACAGCCGATGCTTTCCAAAGCATCTTGCATAGCCAGCGCGTTGATCACCGTAGCCAACATCCCCATGTAATGGGCGGTCGCTTCTTGAATCAGTTCTCCGCTGGAGCCTTTGAATTGTGCGCCGCGAAGGATGTTTCCACCCCCTACCACCAAGGCAATTTGACATCCAAGTTCGTGCGCTTGCTTAACTTGCTTGGCGATTACAGTCACCTCGTCCATGCTGATGCCGCGCTCGCCGGCATGAGCCAGACTCTCACCGCTCAACTTAAGAATGACTCGTTTGTATTGCGGCCGATGCTTTTCTGCGGATTCCTCTGGCATTGCGTCAGGACTTTATTTTTCGTGTGCGAAGTGACAATCGACTGCGAAGTGACAATCGATTGGGTCGAACCGCCTTTTTCCAAATTCGCAGGATCGACGAATGAATAATAACCGGAAATGCAAGTCGCCACGAGAAGGGTCTTGTCGATTATGGTCGGAAACGTGTAGGCTACGAGAATTGTCGTTTGCTTATCGCTATTCTCGTTTGGACGGAGTTTTGGGTCATGAAATTATTTGAGGGCAAGAAGGGATTGATTCTCGGGGTCGCCAACGATCGCTCCATCGCATGGGCTATCGCTCAAGAAATCATGGAACACGGTGGAGTTTGTGGCTTTTCGCACCTTCCCGATAAGCCAGAAGACGACAAAAAGAAAAATCGTATGCGGGTGTCGAAATGCACCTCTCAATACGAAAGCCAAACCGCTTTCTTGGAACCCTTGGATGTTCAAGACGACGCTCAAGTCGACGCATTTATGAAAATGGCAGGCGAAAAGCTAGGAAATATTGATTTCTTGTTGCATTCCATCGCCTTCGCAGACCGGGATGATTTGTCTCGTGATACCGTCGAAACCAGCCGTGCGGGATTCAAGCTGGCGATGGACGTCAGCGTCTACAGCTTGATCTCGGTTACCAATGCGGCCCGCCCTTTCTTGAATCCCGAAGCTTCCGTTCTCGCGATGACCTACTTCGGCGGCGAAAAGTGCGTCCCTGGCTATAATGTGATGGGAATCTGCAAAGCTGCCTTGGATGCCACCATTCGGTACCTGGCTTACGACATGGGACCGAAGAACATCCGAGTCAACGCGGTCAGCGCCGGCCCCCTGAAGACACTCGCAGGCGTTGCTGCCGGCGTTGGGGAAATGCAAGAATACTATGGCTACGTTGCTCCGATGGGGCGCTGCGTCACCCACGAAGAAGTGGGACGCTCCGGCGCTTACCTGCTAAGCAATTACAGCAATGGAATCACTGGCGAAATCCTCCATGTGGACGCTGGCTACAACATCATGGGCAGCCCAGGTCGATTGCTTCACGAATTCGCCAAGAAATAATCTCATGGACTCTCGGGCGGTGTCTTGAAAAGGCCATGATTCTTGCTCCGGATACCATGCAAGGTAGCTCGCAATTTCTGGATTCACGGTTACACTTGGACATAACTTTAGGGGACTCGTTGTTCCCCTAAAGCATGATTGCGGATTGTTTTCCTCGTGTTTTCGGATGCGTTCCAGCACCACTCGAATCCTTGAGCATCTATGGTTTGGCAGCGAGTTTGTATTATTGGAGTTGGGTTGCTAGGCGGCTCAATCGGTCTCGCATTGAAACGGAAACGACTTGCCAAACAAGTCGTTGGGGTCGGCCGGAACATCGCCAAACTGGAAACGGCCATTCACCGCGGTGCAATTGACTTGGCGACCGACGATATTTTGGTGGGGGCCAAAGACGCCGACTTGGTAATCGCCTGCACGCCCGTCCAGTCGATTGTGGACTCGCTTTGCGTCGCCGCAAGCGTGGCTACCTCCAACGCTATCTTGACGGATGTTGGTAGCACGAAACAAAGCATCACTCGTTCGGCCCAAGGACGGCTTTCTCCCAGGCAATTCATTGGTAGTCACCCCATCGCAGGGGGACACCACAGCGGGGTCGAACACGCGGTCGGAACGCTCATCGATGGAGCTTTGGTGGTGATCACACCATCGGATTCCACCGATCCAGAATTAGTGGACCGAATGTCAGCATTTTGGGAGTCGATGGGGGCCAGAATTTGTGTCCTTTCTCCAAAAGATCACGACGAAGCACTCGCGGTCGCGAGCCACCTGCCTCACATGGTCGCCTCCGCGCTGGCTAGTGCTACTCCGCCTGAAATTCTCCAGTTTGTCGGCAAGGGATGGATGGATTCAACGCGAATCGCAGCCAGCAACTCGCAATTATGGCGACAGATCTTGGAAGAAAACCATGTGCCAGCCTTACAAGCGATGAAGAACTTTGCCACAATTTGCGATTCATGGGTCGAAGCTCTAGAAAAAGCAGATTTCGATCAGATCGAACAACTACTCAAAGCGGGAAAAGCAACACGTGAGGCTGTGGCAAGTAGACATTCATCCGGCTAACGGGCAACCGGATTCTCTCGGGCTCGCGGCAGTTAAGTCCGCAACCGAATTAGGTATCGCAAGCGACTTGGCAATGGAAGCGGCATACGGCTTTCTGCTGCAAGGGGATCTCGATGAGACGCAAGCGAATAAAATTGCCAATGAACTGTTGGCTGACCCTATCGCACAGAAATGTGTGACAGCGATTGTTGGGCAACCAACACTGAACGCACCTCGTTCGTTCTCAATCAACGACTGCACCTTGATCTATTCCATGCCCAAAGCCGGGGTCATGGACCCTGTTGCCCAAAGCACGCTGAACATGCTGCTGGGATTAAAGTATCCGGTAGAAGAGGTACGAACCTTCCGCAAGTATTGGGTTCGCAGCGCACAGGGCGCCCCTGAAAAATCAGTGATTCAGCGACTCTGCCAGAAGATTCTCGCCAACGACTCGATCGAACAAGTGAATGTTGGACCGCTTCAGATGGAGCAACTCGCGGTCGGCGCCCCCTACCAATTTCAATTGGTGATGGTTCCCATTTGCGATCTCGATGAAGACGCATTGATGGTTCTCAGCAAAAGTGGACAGCTTTATCTTTCCATCGCTGAAATGCGAACCATCCAAGATCATTTTCGCGAGCAAGGTCGTGAGCCCACCGATATCGAACTGGAAACGATCGCGCAGACCTGGAGCGAACATTGCAGCCACAAAACGCTCGGTGGAAAAATCGAGTACCACGATGAAAATGGTACTCGCCAGTTTAAGAGCATGCTCAAGGAAACCATCTTTGCAGCCACCGTGAAAATTCGTGAAATGCTTGGGGCCGAAGATTGGTGCGTCAGCGTTTTCAAGGACAACGCCGGAGTGGTCCAATTCGATGACGAAGATCATGTCGTCTTCAAGGTAGAAACTCATAATCATCCGTCTGCCATCGAGCCTTACGGGGGTGCCAACACCGGCCTAGGCGGGGTGATTCGCGATCCTCTCGGCACGGGCTTGGGGGCAAAGCCGGTTTGCAGCACAGACGTCTTTTGCTTCGCTTCCCCGAATTATCCACCCAATGATCTCCCCCCAGGTGTACTTCACCCAAGACGCGTGATGTCCGGCGTCGTATCCGGGGTGCGCGACTACGGTAATCGAATGGGGATTCCCACCGTCAATGGAGCCGTCTACTTCGACGACCGATACCTGGGCAACCCATTGGTTTATTGCGGAAACGTTGGCATCCTTCCCAAAGACAAAGTGGAAAAGAGCGCGAATTCAGGCGATCTAATTGTCGCAATCGGCGGAAGAACCGGCCGTGATGGCATTCACGGTGCCACCTTCAGCAGCGTCGAACTGACCCACGAAAGCGAAGCCATCTCCGGCGGTTCCGTTCAAATCGGAAACGCGATCACCGAGAAAATGGTACTGGATGTTCTCTTGCAAGCCCGTGACCAAGGACTCTACTCCGCTGTCACCGATTGTGGCGCTGGCGGCTTCAGCAGCGCTGTCGGTGAGATGGGGGAATCCATAGGTGCCGAAGTTTGGCTCGATCACGCTCCCCTTAAATACGAAGGACTTAGCTACACCGAAATTTGGATCAGCGAAGCTCAAGAACGGATGGTCATGGCCGTGCCACCTGACAAGCTGGACAGATTGAAGGCGCTGTGCAACGGTGAAGATGTCGAAGTGGCTGTCTTGGGCAAGTTCACTCCGACCGGTTTGCTGCGACTGATGTACCAAGGAATCGAAGTCGGCTGCGTCAGCATGGAGTTTTTACATCAAGGTCGACCACCCGTGGTTCGACAAGCAGTCTACAAGCCCACACCAGAGACCATCTGCGAACTCGGAAAACTGGATCGAGCCGCCATCGAAGGAACTCTGCTGAAGATCTTGGCCCACCCAACGGTTGCCAGCAAACACTGGGTCATCCGACAATACGATCACGAGGTGCAAGCAGGCAGCGTTGTCAAACCCCTCGTGGGCCCATCGACGAACGGCCCAAGCGATGCTGCCGTCGTTCGGCCTAAACTGAGAAGCAATCGAGGACTTGTTCTATCCTGTGGCATGAATCCACGTTTGGGAGATTACGATCCGTACCACATGGCCACCTCTGCCATCGACGAAGCTGTTCGAAACGCCGTCTGCGTAGGAGCCGACCCGAAACGGATCGCCATCTTGGACAACTTCTGTTGGGGCAATACCGAAAAACCAGAAACTCTCGGAACCCTTGTCCGCGCTTCCATCGGTTGCCATGACTTAGCGGTTCAATGGAAGACCCCATTCATCAGCGGCAAAGATAGCTTGAACAACGAGTTTACCTGGTTCAAAGCAGACGGTGGGAAACAAACGATCGCGATCCCTTGCTCGTTGCTAATCAGCGCCATGGGACAAATCGATGATTGCTCCAAAGCAATCACCATGGATCTAAAACGTCCTGGTAATCTCATCTATTTAGTAGGCGTGACACGCGACGAGCTGGCCGGATCCTACGCAGCCTTGGTGCTCGGAAAAACCGGCGGCAAAATCCCTAAGGTGGACGCGGCCCTCGCCATGCGAAGCTACCAAGCTTTGCACCAAGCGATTCAAAATCGCCAAGTTGTGTCGTGCCATGATTTAAGCGAAGGTGGACTGGCCGTTTCGCTATCGGAAATGGCATTCGCAGGGGAACTGGGGGCCTTTATCGATATCTCCAGCATGCGTCAAGCGAGCTTTATCGATGTCGAGGTCGCGTTGTTCTCGGAATCCAACAGCCGAATACTTTGCGAAGTCAACGCAAACGATGCTGCCGCCTTCGAACGGACCATGCAGGGCTTGCCTTGCTTTAAGCTGGGCGAAGTTGCAAAACATAACCGAGTTACGGTTGAGTGTGACGGCGAAACGATTCTAGACACGTCATGGGCATCGCTTCGGGATACTTGGCTCGCCCCGTTGGATTGGGAGTAAACAACACAAAGGTACACCATGACGACCCCTGCCCCCAATCACTCGCAACCCCTTGAGGCCGTCGCGGTATCGATGACTCCGCTTCAGCGGTTCGACGAATATCTGCAATCCAAAGGGCTTCGAAACACCGAGCAACGCAAATTCCTGATCGAACAAGTTTTCAATCGGCACGAACATTTTGATGCCGATCAACTGATCGATCAACTGCCAGCCAAAGGCCAAGCGAACTATGTCTCTCGTCCAACCGTGTATCGAACTCTGCGCGAATTTGTCGACGCGGGACTACTCAATCGGTTTGAATTGGACGGACGCAGCGTTTACGAGCACGATTATGGCTACCCGGAACACGACCACCTTTATTGCACCAAATGTAGAAAGCTGATCGAGTTTACGAGCGAGGAAATATTGCAGCTGCGCGAGACCGTCGCCAAACGACACCGATTCCGCGTTCGAGATCACCGGTTTATCATTCATGGCGTTTGCGACGAATGTACCAAACTCCGAAACCGAGATCGAAAACAAGATCGCGTTTGATCGGGCTACTTAGCACTTGGCCGTTTTGCGTTTCTTTCCAATCGAGCCACGTTGCCGAACCTTCTCAATGTATTCGGGAGCGTAAGGGGTCTTGCAATCTTTATCTCCCAGATCTACGGTAAGCTTTCGCCGACCAATCTTTCAGGTTTTTCTTGTGCATCTTCGCGTCATCGGCAATCAAGCCCGCCAAATACATCGCGTCATAAATGCCCGTCTCGTAAAGATCCAACGCAAGCTGATAATCTTTCTTGACTCGCTTGACGATCTTTTGAAGATCTCCAATCTTAACGCCATAGCATGGCTCGGCCACGCCATGCTTCATAACAACACGCTTGTAGCTTTCGCTTCCAAGTGGCTTGATTTCGTCCAGGATCGCTTGAGCATTCATCTCGGTAGGGCGTTTTCTCAAAAGACCCAATGCAAAGTACCTATCCAAGTTGTATATCAGTTAACAACATGCCTTGTGGATGAAGGAACTCAGTTGCGAAACTGCTCATGGCAACGAACGCAATTGTCTTCCACGCGTGCCAACAAACTGGAAGACTTTGTTCCCGAATCGGCAGTGACCTGTCCGTCGTACGCTCGGCGCAGCTCATTTTCTAACGATCCGCTCAAGAGAACACTCTCATCGAGAAGCTGCTGAAATTCTTTACCCCGGGCCTGCGAGTCTTCTAAACGCCCCAGTTCAACCATGTGTTCTTTCAGCATCAGCGCGTCCGTCGCACTCTTGTCCAACGTGGGCCAATCCTTCTTTTTTGCAGCGATCAATTCGCTCATGGCCAGATCGATAGAAACCATCATTTCGGCCATTGGCGGGACTGGTGATATCTCTTGTAAATCTAGCTTCATGGAATCCAAAATCGAATCGGCAGCAGGTTGCGACTGGCGTACCGACTCGAAAAGCCCACGAAAACCTGGATTCGTTCCCGCAAGTTTCAAGGTGTTCATTGCCTGCTCTGGAGTGATCAGCCCCAATGTTCTGCATGCGGCTGCGACGGCTGCAGGACTACGGTGCTTCCCGTGATGGCAGTGGATGTAAATGGGTTTGGGCAAATCGCGAACGGCTTTCGCCAACTCCAAAACTCGATCCGGTGATATACCGTCGTATCCATTGGGCAAATGCACATACCGCATCCCACACTTCTTTGCCATCGGAACGTCTGGCCGCATCCCGTCAACGCTGATGATCGTCTTCACCCCAAGCTCTCGCAGCTCCGCAAAACTTGCTTCTTGATCGGGCAACGCTCCAGAAATAATCTCGGGCTGCACCTGAATCGCGTTGGACAAATGCTTGGTGTCCAATTTGCGCGATATCGAAGTGACCTGCTGGATCGAATAACCCGCTGAGCATAGCGCACAGAACACGAAGGTTGCAAGCCAGCTCAAGATTCTCGCATTCATTCTTCAGACCAACTATCGATGGTTTTCATCAGCCGGTCCGCATTGACAAACACTTCGGCTTGCCAGCCTGCTGCAACAGCTGCTGCGACATTGTCCGCACGATCATCGGTAAAGAAAATCTTGTCGGCACTGGCTCCGCACAGCCGCTGAGCTTCAGCATAGATGTGCGAATCGGGCTTCATGCAATGAACTTCGTAAGAAAGAATGACCGGGCCGAACCACCCCATCACCTGCGGATATGCCAGCTCCTGGATCCAATTCCAATGAGCCTCACACGTATTGGACAAAAGCCCCATCGGAATTCCAAGCTGCTTCACGCGTTCTAAAACGGGAAGAATCTGCGAGTTAGGCACAAACATATCGGCAGCAGCATGAAGGATGTCCGAAATATCTAAGTCGCGACCGATCGCATCGGAAATGCGTTGAACAAAAGTCACACTGCTGATACGCCCCGTCTCATACTCAATTTGCAAAGGTGTTTCCATGACGATCGCATGCATTTGCCCCGGCGTTATCCCGGCAACCTGAGCCATCTTCCGCATCGAAAGATGATGATCGAAGTAAAGTAGCACATTGCCAAGATCAAAGTAAAAGAAATCGGGTCGCATAGGTTCCTGTGCAAGTGAGATAAAAATGGACTAAAAAATCGAGTGGAGCGATGGTTTCCCGAGTTCGAATTGTAACCTTGCCCCTTCGAGCTTACATCCTCCCAGAGCCACAAGTTTCTAAAACGTGTTGATAGAGGTTTTCGTACTTTTCCATCTGGTTTTTCAGACAAAACTCGGTTTCAGCCCGAGCGCGATTGAAACGGCCCAGACGAACACGAAGCTCTGAATCGTTCGCCACATGGACGACCAGGTCGAGCCAGCGGTCCCAATCGCCCGCTTCGACCGCTTGCATCTCCTGAGACTCACCAAGCAAATCGCTGACCCCCT